>Ga0123355_10004778_pt1 | contig 19723 bp, 23 predicted proteins | sample TergutEmb28metaG_3_FD_89872 | JGI IMG/M metagenome (GOLD analysis project Ga0123355, IMG submission 89872) | Embiratermes neotenicus P1 segment gut microbial communities from Petit-Saut dam, French Guiana - Emb289 P1 | ecosystem: Host-associated > Arthropoda: Insects > Digestive system > Gut ...
ATTGCCGTTGTGTGTATACGGCCGGCAGAAATGGCAATTACATCATCCATGATGTGTATTGGGTCGTGGCGGGTATATCTGGTGCCGTCTCCAAGCTCACCGCTGCCGTTGTTGCCCCAGGTCCATAGGCCGCCGTCGGCTGTAAGTGCCACGGTGTGCGACTGTCCAGCGGATACAGCAATTACATTATCCATTACACGGACGGGGTAAGGGCGTTCGGCAATTGTGCCGTTGCCCAACTGACCTTGGCTGTTGGTACCTACGCCCCATAATGTGCCGTTGGTGTCAATTATCATTACGTGACCATGACCGGCCGCAACATAAGCCACATCTTCCATAACTTTTACGGGGTTGCGCTGGATTGCGGCGGCAACATCACCAAACATGCTATCCAAACCAAGTCCTCACGCCCATAAACTGTTGTCGGGTTGTATGCCAAAGCTAAAAAACCATCCCACCTCAACGGCTGTCCATGTCATGTTGCTTATGTTTTGGTTTGTGTCAGTGCCTATGGTCGTATTTGTATTTGTGTCCGCATCCAAAGCACTGTTTTCATCGTTTGACAGCAACTGGAAAATTCCAAAACATACCACCAGGGCAATTATGGCGGCGGCTACCAACACCCCTTTTTGCTTCGGCTTCTTTAAGGGTGAAGAAGCGGCGGGCGTTGGGCTGGTTTTTGTGCCACACTTAAGGCAAAAGTCGGCTTGCAGACCCGTTAGATCGTGTCCGCATTTTTTACAAAACATATGCATTTCTCCCATGGTCTATTGTTTAGGCACACCAATGGTAACACCATACACGGTATATTCCTCCGTGCCGTCCAGTCCAATTACCTTGTCGCATACATCCTGGGCATATGCCGCAATACAGCAAGACCCAAGCCCCAGCGCACAGGCAGAAAGCATCACATTTTGCCCCACGTGGCCAAGGTCAATAAGAGCCACCCGGTGGGCAAGCTCTTTGTACCGCCATTCGGCACGATAGGGCACGCAACTGATAAAAAGCACGCAGGACGCGGCGGCGGCCCATTTTTGGCCGGCCACCATATCGGTTATGGTGGTTTTGTAGTCGTCTATTTGGTGCAAAAACTCAATGGCCGCGGCCTTTTCGCCTACATGCGCCAATGGGTGATAGCGGTACATGCCGGGGGCCAGGCCCTCTATATTCTGCACAGCAATGTAAAGCTCAAATGGGTGGCGTGCGCCGCCAGACGGTGCAGGGCGCAGGGTAAACGCACTATTTTGTCCGCGATAATCCTGAATACCCATGGCGGTGTACAGCATAAATGCCAGCTGTGCCTGGGTCGTGGGGGTATTTTCGTCATAAACCCGTACACTGCGGCGTATATCTAACAAACTGGCGTAGCAAGGTTGGGTTGCAATGTCGTCAAAAGGCGGCAGGTGGATAAGTTCGCCCGCGGCGGCCTTGGAAACAGGCGGCGGGGCAATGCCCAATTGCTGGTCGCTTTGGGCCATGCCATCCAGGAAGGATGGGCATTTCATAAAGTTACGGCTGTCAGCTGTGCTCATGGGTTACACCTCCTAAAACATAGCCTCAACTTCGTCCCAAAGCTTGCCTTCGGCTAGGGCCAGTCCGGCGTCACGTATGGGCAGGCCCTTAGCTTGAGATAATTTGTAAACAATATTGCCGGCACCATGGCCCAAAAGATTACGCTCTTCGGCGGCGTCAACAATTTCTTTTACTTCTAATGAGCTAAAGCCCATGCGTAGCAGTATGCTGCGCTCTATAGCCGGGCTGGTATGGTCGTGCCCCAGCTTTAGCAAAGGATCTACCACCTGCTCTGTCAGTTGCCAAAAACGGGCTTTTAGCTCGTCATCACTAAGGTTGGCCAAATGGGCCCGCCTTTTATCAAAATCATCTTGGCGTTTCATTTAATTCCTCCTTTATGTGGGGTGCCGGTTAAAACCGGTTAAAATCATCCGGTTGAAAACCGGCTGGAAGCTTTCGGTTGAAAACCGATAAAGCCTAGAAGTTATCCATTAAGATAGGCTTGAAGGTCATTGTGTGTTTCGGCACCAAAAGATGCGCAGAAATACCCGCTATTCCAGATGGAACCGCCTATGCCCTTGTTTTTAAGTGATGGAAATTCTATTTGCAGTAGTCGAGAAGACCTACCCTTTAGTTGCTTCATAATGTCGCTGGGTGAAAAATTAGGCGGGCACAACAATTTTATATGGACATAGCTGTTGCCAATATTCCCGCCGCTTAGCACGACAATTCCTCTGGCGTTGCAATCTTGAATTAACAATTCCCTCAACCTTACCCTCATGACACTTTCTAAAAACGCAACTTTGTGCTTTGTGTGCCATACGAATTGGTAGTTAATATTTGTGATTGCTGGGCTTTTAATGTCGGACATGTCGCACCTCCCCTCGACTTTCAGTCGAAATTTTTAGCCGACTATTAGTCGGAATTTTCCAACCGGTTTTAACCGGCATTATTCCTCAAGTCGGCAATAGCCGTTTTCACAAAGTCAGCACTACTCTTGGTTTCTGCAACCAAAAAGTCAATATCAACATCCGTCACATCTTCGCCTGCTGGCAACTGCGCAAGAGCATTGCGCACCAGTGACTTACGCAAATATCCCATATCCACGTCACGAGCCGCAATAAGGCCGGGGTGCTCTGGCAGGATAATATTTTCGCCGCAAATTTCCTCGGTGGGGTCGCCAAAGCGTATATCTATGCCGTTTTGGCGCGCAAAGGATAATTGGGGTTGTATATGCTTGCCTGCGCCGGTATATTCTGTTTCCTGCACCACAATAATATTGTCCTCCGGCATCTCTTGCGCCAGGGCAAAGGCTGCCACCAGGGAAGTATTTCCCGCCGGGCCACGCTCCAGCCCTTCAAGGTTAGCCAGCAATTCCGTCATATAAAACACTTCGCCCTGGTTTACCAGCACATAACGGTCTATATAACGCAACGGCCGCGCCGCACTGCGTGGCATATCGCTTCTGTCCGGCCAACTGGCAAATGGTATGCCAAAACCTGTATGTCCTGTGGTGAAGGATTTGCGGTTAAAATGCCCGTCACTGGCCATGTGCAGTCCTTTTAGGTTAACACTGGCTGCAACAATCTGGGCGTTGCAATTTTCCCGCAAAAGCCCGCGGGCTGTGCCGGTAACGTTGCCGCCCCCGGCATGGGTGGTCATCACCACATCAGGGTCTTTGCCGCACAGTTGGCGTATTTGTTGGGCAATTTCTGCCCCTAGAGTCTCTACACCGGCAATGCCGAATGGTGAATACAAACTGGCGGAAAAATAGCCTGTCTCTTCTAAAATACTAAGAAATTTATAGAAAAGCTCCGGCCCGACGGTCATTTGTATAACTTCCGCGCCAAAAGCTTCGCATTTGCGAGTTTTTTCCAGTATCTCCGGCTGACCCATTTTACGGCTGTCAAAGCACTCCTGCACAATTATGGATTGAAGCCCCAATTTTGCCGCCTGGCTGGCAACCGCCGCGCCATAATTACCGCTGGTGGCTGCCGCAACGCCTTTAAAACCCAGTTTCTTAGCCGCGTATACCGCCGTGGCAGCACGTCTGTCTTTAAAGCTGCCGGAGGGGTTTGCCGCCTCGTCCTTAATAAATATGCGGGCACCAAAGCCTGGTTTGGCGCATTTTCTTGCCAGCGCCGTGATGTTGGGCAGCTCCAACATGGGGGTTTGTCCCACACCCTGGGATAGCTGTATACGCCGCACTTCCTCATATGGATAACCGGTGCTGGCCATAACGCCTTCGTAATCAAAGGCGAGCTTGCCTGTCTCGAACTTGCTGAAATCTATGCCCAGCGAGCCCATTAAAATCTCGTTTTTACGCGCCATTACGGCGGCAAATGACATATCCTTACTCACAACAGCCACCTCCAAACAAGATTTTGCGCGCATCACGGCCAATTTTAAGCACTTCCGGCACAAAATTGCCATAATCCACCGTGGTAGAAGGCTCTACTTCTTCCAAAATGCCTGCCTCAAGACGGCCGGTGGCGGTGCGTACCGTAGCTTGGCCGCCCATTGCGCAATCCGCTTCAAGATAGCCTTTAACCCACATATCCAGCGGCACCGCCGCCGTATCTGCTGGGATATTTGCGGCACGCTCCCCGGCTTTAAGGATGGTTGAGCGCACGCTCACCCAGGTTCCCTTTTTAATCATAATAATTCTCCTTGTTAAAAGTATTAATACAGGGCGACCGAGGACGGCCGCCCCTACGAATTATACTAACTTTTTGCCGGGCTTGATGAGCTTGCTAAAGTCACCCATAAACGCCCGTGGCACGGGGATGTCCAACATGGTGATAAGGCCGGGGTCGGCATTGATAACGTGTGGTATGCAGTTTACACCCATGGCGATGGTGCCTTGGCCGCCGTCGATTTCCGGAGTAATAGCCATAGAGATGGGCGGATTGCCTGTAAGCTCTATGTAATCGCCGGTGTGGGTGCCTTCCATTTCTGGCTCAATTTGTTGTGGATGGTACATATCAATAACAACTTCGCCGTTTTTCAGGCCTTGGCCGGTCATGTTAACCCCTGCCAGATGCCCCGCTGCCGCAAAACCATATGGGGACTTTCTGTCGATATTGGTTACAATAGGCTTCATTTGCTGTTTAAATTCATCAAGCTCAAGACCGAGGCCGTGGGCTATCATTCCGATAGATTCTGCAAAGCCAACGTGACCTGCCAGCGTGCCTTCTGCAACACCTTTGTCAAACTCTGCCACACTTGCGCCAACGCCCTGCTCTTCCATAACGGTTGGGCCAAAAGGCGAAAGGGAGTTAACACGCTTGCACATTACCTTTGTTACATCTGTCATGGCGGCGGAAAGCACCACAGCCAGTAAATCCATTACCAAGCCGGGGTTGATGCCTGTGCCCAGTACAGATATGCCATTTTTCTTGGCAACTTCGTCAATTTTAGCGGCCAAGGCCGGCTCTTGGGCGGTTGGAAAGCTCATTTCCTCGGCAATGGTGATTACGTTAACACCTTTGTTGGCCAGAGCTTCAATTTTAGGGAAAGCCTTTGCGGTAAAGCTATCTGTACACAGCAGCACTATATCACAGCTTTTTGCCGGTATGGCTTGATCAACATCGCTGGTTATGCGCGCGTCACATTGACGGCCGCTGCCACCCAAAACTTCTGTTACGGTCTTGTCCTGGCGGCTAGCATTACGGCAGCATACGCCGGTAATTTCTATGCCTTGCTTGGTTAAAAGCATACGGGCCATACCCTGACCCATTGCGCCAAAACCCCAAATTGCTACTTTTACATTGCTCATGATATATTCCTCCTGAATGTATAATTATTGTAGGGGCGGCATTTTGCCGCCACCATAAATCCTAGTCCAACAAATCAAACAACCTTAAAATAGTAATTATAGACTGTTCGCGGGTGTAATCTCCCTGTGGGTCAAACATATTGTTGCCAACGCCGCCCATAATGCCTGTAGACTGCATTTGCCCCACGGCATCAACAGCCCAATCGGACATCTGTGCATTATCAGCAAAGGTTGGAGCGGATGCTGCTATAGGCTGCCCTACTGCATTTGCCAGCCGTGCAAGCATAACCGCCGCTTGTTCGCGGGTCAGTTGCCCATTAGGGTCAAATCTGTTATCGCCCACGCCCAAAACAACACCAAGATATGCCATTTTTTGCACATTTACATCTGTCGTGTCGTTAAATTGCACACGCCCTGCAATCTCGCTGCCTGTTACTACTTCGTAGAGTGCTACAGCAAGGGCGGCAAATTCTGCCCGGGTTGCGGCCTGGGTGTAGCTGGATTGTAGGCTCTGGGGCACCAAATTGGCCGCTATGGCAGCGGCAACCTGTTCGGCTGCCCATGGGGACGGCTGCTCCGTCGCGGCTGCTATGTCTTTCGCAAAACTGAAATAGAAACCGCCTATCTCGTAAATTTCCGAAAAACGGACGCCATCACGGCTGCTAATAGAAACAAAATCCCAAAAACTTTCTGGTCTCGGAGTAAATTTTATGCCCCAAGAGCCATCGGAAAGCTCATTCCACGCGGTAAATCTCCCTTCTGCCATGTGATATTCACCGCCGGGTCGCCACCATTCGCCGGTGTAGCCGTGATGAGTCCAAAACCAATGCGAAACCACATCCAACCCGTATGGATCCAACACGTGGGGCAAGCCATCATTGCGTACAAATGTAACCTCTGCGCCGGAAGGGGGGAGCATGAATACATTTACGTTCATTTCTGTATCATAGTGATATCCTGAAATTACTACCGTGTGTGTTTCTTGCCCAAGTAAATTGGGAATAGTAATGGTGTATTCCTCTCCTACAAAGGTTCTTCTCTCGGCAGCAACAGGCATCGCTAAACCCACACAAATCACAAGAGCAAGCACAAGACCGATAATTCTTCTTTTCACTGCAAGCATCTCCTCTTTTTGAACATTAACGCCCTATTGTTGCCACCAGTACAGCCTTTATGGTATGCATACGGTTTTCTGCTTCATCAAACACCACAGAATGGCGACTGCGGAACACCTCGTCGGTTACTTCTCTTATGTCATAACCCAAATCCATTTGTTCTTTGGCCATTTTGGTTTCAAAGTCATGGAAAGCAGGCAGACAGTGCAGGAACAACACATCGGGGTTGCCGGTTTTTGCCAGCAGCTCCATGGTTACTTTGTATGGGGTCAGCATCTTTACTCTGTCGGGAATTTGTGCTTCTTCGCCCATAGATGCCCAAACATCGGTGTAAATAACGTCGGCACCGGCCAGGCAAGCCTCGTCACTGCTTACTTCTATGGTTGCGCCTGTTTGGGCCGCAACGGCCTGTACGCGGGTCAATATATCTTCGTCCACCTTCATGCTGGCCGGCCCATATGCTACGTAATGCATACCCATTTTTGCGCAGCCATACATCCATGCATAGGACATATTGTTGCGGATATCGCCGCAAAACACCACTTTAATTTGATTTAATGCCTTTTTGCTGTGTTCTTCGATGGTCATAAGGTCTGCCAAAATTTGTGTGGGATGGTCAACGTCTGTAAGGCCGTTAAACACCGGCACGCCGGAATATTTTGCCAAATCTTCTACTACTTTTTGCTCAAAGCCCCGGTATTCTATGCCGTCATAATATCGACCCAATACCCTGGCAGAATCTTCCAGACTTTCTTTTTTGCCCATTTGAGAGCTTCCGCTGTCTAAGAAGGTAATGCTTCCACCCTCGTCATATACGGCCACTTCAAATGCACAGCGCGTGCGGGTTGATGCTTTTTCAAACAACAACACAACATTTTTGCGCAACAAGGCATCGCCAATGACGCCCATACGCTTTTTGGCCTTTAGGTTGTGGGATAAATCCAGCATATAGCGGATTTCTTCCGGGCTAAAATCCATCAGTGTCAAAAAACTTCTTCCTTTAAGGTTAACCGGCATGTAAAATCTATCCTTTCATTTTTAAATGGTTTACAAATTCACAATTTTGCGGACGAGCACAGCTCGCTTCTACAGCCTGCTTCTAATTAGCGGCATGGACATACATCTTGGGCCGCCCCGTCCGCGGGACAACTCCGATGACGATATCTCTAACACCGTTATGCCTTCCTCCCGCAGACGACGATTGGTTATGTTGTTACGGTTGTAACATACCACCACGCCGGGGGCTATTGCCAGGGTGTTGGCGGCATCGTTCCATTGCTCTCGGGCACTGGCTACGCTGTCCAGACCGCCGCAATTAATAAGCATAACCTTGTCCAGCCCAAGATATTTGGCCAAAACCTTGTCCAGCGGGGCTTTATAGCTTTCGGCTACAAAATCGCCGCTGGCGTCAATTTTCTTTAGGGCATACACCTGCATGTCCTTTTGTATGCCGGCATATATGGTAAATTTGTCGTAATCCACCTGGGTAAATACGGTGTCAAGATGCATATATGCCCGCACATGGGGAATTTCCACAGCCAGCACGGTATCTACAGTGCTTTCTTCATCCGCAAATAGGTTTTTGGCAAAAATTTCTATGGCTTCGGGATATGTGCGCTGGGACAGACCCACAGCCACCACTTTTTCGTTTAAATTAAGGATGTCGCCGCCTTCAATATAAAAAGGCCAGTGGTTTTTGTAGCAAAACTTTACCTTGTCGACAAAATCTGGATGGTAATCAAAGATATATTTGCTAAAAATGGTCTCTCTGTGGCGTATAGAATAGCGCATATGGCTGTGTGACACCCGGTTGCCCACAGACGCAAATGGGTCACGGGTAAAGTATAAATTAGGCATGGGTGGCATGACAAAATCCGCATCAGAAGACACCAAACGGCACAGCGGCCCTGTGCTTTCCGGCGGATTAAATTGGGCTGCGGTAAGGCCAACAATGGCCTGCCCCACAACTTCTTCCTCCGTCATGCTGGAAAAAAAGCTGGTTAATTCGTTGCGATACCGCTCTGCAATGCTGCCGGATTGACCAATAAGTTCTTTTACAAATTGTTCTTTAGCACTTGGACTGGCCTTTAAAGCCTGGGCAGCCAGATCCGTCAGATACAGTACCTCGGCACCATTATCCCGCAGCACCTGGGCAAATTCGTCGTGTTCTTGCTGGGCCACATCCAGATATGGTATGTCATCAAAAAGCAAATCTGCCAAAGAAGACGGCGAAAGCTGCTCCAGCTCCCGGCCGGGCCTGTGCAGCAACACTTTTTTCAGCTTGCCAATCTCGTTATGAACCTGAATGGCTGAACTCACAATATCTCCTCCTGTAAGTTATCGTTCTTGGATAGTGATTTTTGCGGTCAAAATTTTGCTGAAATTTCTACTTCGATTATATCTTACCTATGCAATTTGTCAATAGTTTTCTTTGCTATTGTGTACGTCATGGAAGGAATTGCCAGACACATATTTGGTCGAGCATTAGCACACACTTTGTGCTACGACCAGCCGGGTAATATTCTAACATCTTTTGCCATATTCTGCAACACGGCACTTTTACAAAATATGGCCAAAATTTATCTTGCTTTTTTGCAAAATGTTTGTTATAATGGCCCTTATGGATTTACCAAGTATTGCAGGGAGGTGTCAAAATGGCTGCAAGATGCGAAATTTCCGGCAAGGGCGTTATGTCCGGCCACAAAATAAGCATTACGAGAAGCAATGTATCTCGTCGCGCTAACAGGAAATGGAAGCCCAATCTTAAAAAAGTGCGGGTTATGGACGAAAACGGAACCGTGAAAACCATGAAGATCTGTGTGAAAGAGCTACGCAACTTGAAACGCTCCAAAAAATATTCAAGAGTTGTCTAAAAACAAGGCGTGTTCTTTCCACAGAACCGCCTTTTGCTACACTTTGGGATATTTTTGGCCGTAAGTTTTAGGGGGTGGGTATGGATAAAATTAGGATATTAAGCATTTTTGGCACACGGCCGGAGGCCACAAAAATGGCATCGTTGGTTAAGACGCTTGAGGCTTGTTCATCGGTAGACTCTATGGTATGCGTGACGGCCCAGCACCGCCATATGCTGGATCAAGTATTGACCACATTAAACATCACGCCGGATTATGACCTGGATATTATGGTTCAAAATCAAGACCTGGCCCACATAACCACAGCGGCCCTAAACGGCCTGCTGGGCGTGATAAAAGAGACTGCCCCCCATCTTATTCTTGCCCACGGCGACACCACAACCACCCTGGCCGCCGGCTTGGCGGCATATTACGCGGGGGTAAAGCTGGGGCATGTGGAGGCGGGTTTGCGCACCTATGATAAATTTGCGCCATATCCGGAAGAGGTAAACAGGCGGATTGCCGCCGTGCTGGCGGATATAAATTTTGCGCCAACGGCGGGTGCCAAGGTCAATTTGTTGGCAGAAAATGTTAATGAGGACAGCATATATGTAACGGGCAATACGGCCATTGACCTTATTTCCGGCATTGTGCGGGCGGATTATGTTTTCAAAGAGCCGCGGCTTAGTGACATAAACTTCGCCGGCAAGCGTGTTATAGCCATGACAGCACACAGGCGTGAAAATTATGGCTTGCCACTGGAAAATATTTGCAAAGCCGTGAAACGCCTTGTGGAAGATTTTGATGATGTGCATGTGGTGTACCCTGTGCATCTTAGCCCTGCTGTGCGAAATGTAGTTTTCGATATGCTGGGGAACAATGACAAAATTAGCTTGATAGACCCAATAGACTGGGAAGATGCACTTAATATGATGGCGCGTTCTTATATGATTATGACTGACAGCGGCGGCTTGCAGGAAGAAGCACCCCATTTGAACAGACCCGTGATAGTGCTGAGGGATGTGACGGAGCGTCCGGAAGGGCTGGCCACTGGGTGTTTGGCTTTGGCAGGCACCGAGGAAGCTGCAATATATGATTTTGGAGCAAAACTGCTTACAGACCCGGCGCTTTACGCCAAAATGGCCGCCGCAAGAAATCCTTTTGGGGATGGACAGGCGTCGTCGCGGATATTGGCCGCTATATTGCATCACTTTGGGCACACAAGGGACAGACCAATCGATTTTGCGTAGGGGCGACTTGCAGTCGCCTGCGGGCGGAGGAACGCCGCACCACAAAGGGAGTGCATCATGAAGCTGTCAAACACGGGTAAAGGGCTTATAAAAGGCGTAATAATTCTATCGGCAACGGGTTTTGCTATAGGTGCCTTTTTTGTACCCAATGTGTTGTTTTATGCTGTGGGTATTGGCATTGGTGCTGCCATCAGCGTTTTAAAGACAATCTTGCTGGAGCGTTCGGTTAACAAGGTTATGGAAGCAGAAAAAAAATCCAGTGCGCGTAATGCCATGCGCATGGGTTATATGTCCAGGCATTTACTTACGGCTTTGGTACTTTTTGCCGCTGTATATTTTCTTGAATTATCCGGCCTTATTGGTGCCTTTGTAGGTACGCTTGCTCTAACGCTTTCGGCATATTTTATTAAATTTTTCGGTAAGGAGGGCAAGGAGGCGTCATGAATTTTGACAATTCGGTCTTTCGCAGAATTTATTTTACCGACCACATCTTCATAAACATCAGCCAAACCCTTATATCCACATGGATTATCGGGGCGATTTTAATTGCTTTGGCCATTGTGGTGCGCATAAAAATTAAGAACTTTAAGCCTGTGCCTGAGACAAAGTTCCAAAATATTGTGGAGCTTACCGTGGAGATGTTCGACAACCATGTCACCAGCATAATGACCAAAAAATACAGTTATTTTGGCAATTGGTTTTTTGGTCTTTTTCTGTTTTTTCTGGTGGCAAATATCATCGGCATTACAGGATTGCGGCCGCCAACGGCGGATTTGGCCGTAACATATGCTATGGGTTTTGTTACGGTGGTGTTGATGCAGGTTATAGGCATAAAGCATCGCAAATGGCGACATTTTACAGATTTTTTCAAACCTTTTCCGCTGTTTATGCCCCTTAATATCATAAGCGACTTTTCCAGATCCATCTCCTTGGGTATCCGCCTTTTTGGTAATATGATGGGCGGGCTTATAATCATGGGTCTGGTGTATTATCTGCTGCCGTGGTTTGTAACCATAGGGCCGCCGGCGGTATTGTCCATGTATTTTGATATTTTTGTGGGGGCATTACATGCCTTTATCTTCGTCACGTTGTCTATGTACTTTATGATGATGAAGGCCCCAATGGACGAATAATTTTGCAGTAAAATATATTTTCTTAGGAGGAAGAGAGATGTTTTTTAGTCAGATGTATGAAAGCATAGTTGGTGTACTTACTGTTACCGCCCAAACAGGCGGCGACCCCATTTCCAATATTTTGGCGGCTTCTGCCATTGGTGCGGCCATTGCGGTTTTGGCAAGCATGGCGCCGTCTTTTACCCAGGGTTTGGCCGCGGGTAAAGCCGTTGAGGCCGTTGGGCGTCAACCGGAAGCTACGGGACAAATACGCTCTACGCTGCTTATTGGTGGTGTGGTGGCGGAGACAGGCGGTGTTTACGGTCTTTTGGTGGCCTTGATACTGCTTTTCCTTAACCCTTTTGTAGACATGTACATCGACGCAATACAGCGCCTCTAGCATCTAGTTTCTAGTCTCTAGGAAGGAGGTCGCCTTTTTGTTTGATTATATACCCGAATATTCCAATATGCTTAGCTTTGACTGGGCTTTTGTTATGAACCTGCTGCTTGTGCTGATTAATCTGGGCATTATCATCTTTTTGCTGTCCTGGCTTTTGTACAAACCCGTGCTGGGGTTTCTTGCCCAGCGCAAAGAGCGTATCCGCAGCGAGCTTGCCCAGGCAGCGGAAAATCTGCGTGTGTCTGAAGAAAAAAAGACCCAATATGATACCAAGCTGGCCGCCATTAAAACAGAGCGAGAGGATATTTTAGACGCCGCTCGCCGTGTGGCTGGTGAGCGCGAGGCGGAAATAATAGTAAATGCCAATGCCGAGGCTGGTCTTATTATGGAGCGGGCACGCAGAGAAATTGACCAAGAGCGGGAGAAAGCCAAAGACGAGATGCGCAGCCAGATTATCCAGGTTTCGGCCATGATGGCAGAGCGGCTTATGGGCAGCGGCATGGATGTGTCTACCCGCGACAAATTGCTCAATGAAGCCATAACAGAACTGGGGGATGCCGAGTGGAGAGGATAGCAGTTTTGCGCTATGCCGAGGCGTTGTTTGGGCTTGCTGTGGAGAAAAACAGCGTGGCCGCCTATAACCAGGCCGCCGCAAGCATCCTGTTTGTATTTGAACAAGACGAAAATATACGCGCCGCCATGGATAATCCGGCTATACCCATTGTGGATAAGGTCGCGGCCTTAAAAGCGGCCTTTTTGGACAGGGTGCCGGAGGATTTTGTCGGTCTGCTGGCCCTAATGTTGCGCCGTGGCCGCAATAAGGAAATTATGCCTGTGTTGCGCCATTTTGACGTGCTATATAAAGAATATAGCCGTATGGCCGTGGCGAGACTGTATTCGCCGGAAGAGTTACCGACGGCAAAGGTGGCCGAGATAACAAGCATTTTATCAAAAAAGCTAGATAAGACAATACAGATAGAGTGCATCATTGACAAAAGCCTTATAGCCGGTTTTCGTGTAGAAGTAGACGGCTTTGTCTTTGACGGCAGTGCAAAGCACCAAATGGATAGGATGAAGCGGCAGTTACTGGGCAAAGCGTTTTGATCTTGGTGACCGATTGGTTCGAGTGCGTACGCTGCGTTTACGCAGCGTCAACCCAACGTTGCGTGTAACGCAACGTGAAAAACCACGGAGCGTTAACGCTCCGTGCGCTGTCGAGGGTTATCGGCCCTCAATTACATGAGTTAGGAGATTTGGATTATGAGTCTCAGACCTGAAGAAATTAGTTCTGTCATTAAAGAGCAAATAAAGGGATTTTCGGCTAAGCTGGATGTCTCTGAAGTTGGCACAGTTATACAGGTTGGAGACGGCATTGCCCGTGTTTTTGGCCTGGAAAACGCCATGAGCGGCGAACTGCTTGAATTTGTGCAAGCGGATGTATACGGCATGGTTCTTAATTTGGAAGAGGACAATGTAGGCGTGGTGCTGCTTGGCAGCGATGAGGCCATAAAAGAAGGGGATACCGTGCGTCTGACAGGCCGTGTTGCGGAAGTACCTGTTGGGGACGCTATGCTTGGGCGTGTTGTAAATGCTTTGGGCGAACCTGCCGATGGAAAAGGCCCCATTATTACCTCTCGTTCTCGTCCCATAGAGCGTGTGGCCCCTGGTGTAATTACTCGTGAAGAAGTTGGTGTGCCTGTACAGACAGGCATTAAAGCCATTGACGCCATGGTGCCTATTGGCCGTGGCCAGCGCGAGCTTATACTGGGTGACCGTCAGACGGGCAAAACGGCCATATGCATAGATACCATAATCAACCAAAAAGGGCAAGACCTGCTGTGCGTATATGTGGCCATCGGGCAAAAGGCCAGCACCGTGGCCCGTGTGGTGTCTGTGCTGGAAAATACCGGTGCCATGGACTATACCACCGTGGTTGTGGCCAATGCCTCTGATACCGCGCCCTTGCAATACATTGCCCCATATTGCGGCGTAGCCATTGCCGAGGAATGGATGGAACAGGGCAAAGACGTGCTGGTTATTTATGACGACTTATCCAAGCACGCCGTGGCCTATCGCGCCATGTCCTTGCTGCTTCGCCGCCCGCCTGGGCGTGAAGCCTATCCCGGCGATGTATTTTACCTGCACAGCCGCTTATTGGAGCGGGCCGCACGCCTTAACAGTGAATACGGCGGCGGCTCTATAACGGCTCTGCCTATTATCGAAACCCAGGCGGGAGACGTTTCTGCCTATATTCCCACAAATGTCATATCCATCACCGATGGACAAATATATCTTGAAAGCGACATGTTTAACGCCGGCGTGCGGCCGGCTGTAAACCCCGGCCTTTCCGTATCCCGCGTGGGTGGTGCTGCCCAAATTAAGGCCATGCGTAAAATTGCGGGGCCTATACGTGTAGAATTGGCCCAATATCGCGAGCTTGCGTCTTTTGCACAATTTGGGTCAGAGCTGGATAAGGACACCCTGGAGCGTCTTAACCATGGCCTACGTATTGTGGAAATTCTGAAACAACAACAATACAAGCCCATGCCTGTTGAAGAGCAGGTGCTGGTGCTATATGCCGTGACGGGGCGATATTTTGCCGATGTTTTGGTGGCGGATATTTTGGCGGCAGAAAAGTTCTTGCTGGATGCTTTCCGCACCAGTCATCCCGATATCTTGAAAGAAATTCGTGAGAAAAAAGAGCTGTCGGCCGAGCTTGAGGAAAAAACTAAGGCGGCACTTAAAGAAGTCATGGAGGCTTTTAGGCGTAAGCAAGGCGAAATGAAGCTGCCTGACGAAGAATAAAGGAGGTGTGACATATGCCTACAATGCGTGATATAAAGGGGCGCATACGCTCTGTCACCACCACCAAAAAAACCACAAAGGCTATGAATTTGGTGTCCAGCTCTAAATTAAGCCGGGCCAAGGCCAAGCTGACACGGGGCACACCGTTTTTTGAGCAAATGCGCCGGGTTATTGTTAATGTTGTGGACAGTGCTGGGGAAGTTGAGCATAAATATTTTGAAAAGCGCCGGGTAAAGCGCAGTTTGGTCATTGTAATAGCTAATGACAGGGGCCTTTGCGGCGGTTATAATGCCAATGTATGCAAATATGCCGTGGGGCTGGCTAACTCTATCCCAAATGATGTTGTGTTTTTCACCATTGGCAAAAAAGCCAGGGATTTTATGCGCAACTTAGGCGGGCCGGGCCATGACGGTGAGATTGATGATGGTGGCATCATTGACCATATGACCGGAATATCAGAAAATCCTTTTTATGACGATGCTTTGGACATTGCCGATAAAATAATGCCCTTGTACGAATCCGGCCTTATTGACGAGGTGCATGTATGTTACACCCAGTTTGTTACGGCCATTACCTATGTGCCCACGTCTATAAGAATTTTGCCCCTGGACGCGGCGGATTTTGCCGAAGAAACCAAAGCAAAAGGCGGCATGAGGGCTTTGATGAAATTTGAACCAAGTCCGGATGAAGTGCTGGATTATGTGGTGCCGAAATATCTGGCGACCATACTGTTTTCAGCCCTTACAACCTCTGCGGCGGCGGGCCAGGCGGCCACGATGATGGCTATGGATTCTGCCACAGAAAATGCGGAAAATATCATAGATGGGCTGACGCTGATGTATAATAGGGCGCGCCAAGCGGCAATTACGCAGGAAGTATCGGAGATTGTCGGCGGGGCCAATGCTCTTAAATAATGGTGCCGGTTAAAACCGGTTAAAATTTTCGGCTGAAAGCCGACTAAAGATTCCGACTGAAAGTCGGGACAGAGGTACAAATATGGATTATATACAATACATCCGCAAAAAAGTCGGCCATGATATGATTATCATGGTGGGTTGCGGTGTTTTCCCATATAAAGATGGCAAGGTATTATTGCAACGCCGCAAGGACAACAATTGTTGGGCGTGTCACGGCGGCGGCATGAATATAGGCGAAACCCCCGAAGAAGTAGCTAAAAGAGAGCTGCTTGAAGAAACCGGGCTTGTGGCTGAAAAGCTGGAGCTTTTGGGTGTGTTTTCCGGGTCGGATATGCTTTACACATACCCAAATGATGACCAAGTATGCATTGTGGCCGTATCTTATGTTTGCCAAGAATTTTCTGGCAACCTATTGGCCCAAAGAGACGAGGTATCGGAGCTTAAATGGTTTGACATAGACGACATACCCCACAACATAAGCCCGCCCGACAGACAAACCATGGCGGCATTTGTGAAGTGGGCCAAGGCCAAGTGACTTCCAGTCGCAAATTCAACCGGTTTCCAACCGGAATTTTCCAACCGGTTTTAACCGGCAACCTTTATAAAGCAAACCGAAACGAGGTGAAATTTTGGCAAATATAGGCAAAATTACTCAAATTATTGGGGCGGTGCTGGACATCAAATTTCCAGAGGGAAGCATGCCCAACCTGTACAATGCTGTAGAGGTAAAGACCCCCGACGGCCATCTTGTGGCCGAAGTTGCCCAACATCTGGGTGATGGCGTGGTGCGCTGTATCGCCATGGGTTCTACCGATGGCCTTAAACGCAATATGGAGGCTATTGACACCGGCGAGGCCATTGCTGTGCCTGTGGGCGAGGAGACTCTGGGGCGTATTTTTAATGTACTGGGCGAACCAATTGACAACAAGCCCGCTCCTGCGGGTGCGCCAAAATGGAAAATACACCGGGTCGCCCCAAGTTTTGCCCAGCAGGCGGCGGCCACTGACCTGCTGGAAACCGGCATTAAGGCAATAGACCTGCTGTGTCCATATGCAAAAGGCGGCAAAATAGGTCTGTTTGGCGGCGCAGGCGTTGGCAAGACGGTGCTTATTATGGAACTTATCCGCAATATTGCCACCGAGCATGGCGGATATTCTGTATTTGCGGGGGTAGGGGAACGCACCCGTGAAGGCAATGATCTTTACCACGAAATGGCGGGCACAGGTGTTATCAACAAAACGGCATTGTGTTTTGGCCAGATGAACGAACCACCGGGCGCACGTATGCGCATAGCTCTGACGGGCCTTACCATGGCGGAGTATTTCCGTGATGAGCAAAATCAGGACGTACTGCTGTTTGTTGATAATATTTTCCGTTTTATTCAAGCCGGCTCCGAGGTATCAGCCCTGCTGGGCCGTATGCCTTCTGCGGTGGGCTATCAGCCTACGCTGGCCACAGAAGTTGGTATGCTGCAAGAACGCATAACCTCCACAAACCGAGGCTCCATCACATCTGTACAGGCGGTTTATGTTCCGGCGGATGACTATACCGATCCGGCACCGGCCACCACCTTTGCCCATCTGGATGCTACCACGGCTTTGTCGCGCAGCATTGTGGAGCTGGGTATATACCCGGCTATTGACCCGTTGGCATCCACTTCCCGTATCCTTGACCCGCAAGTGCTGGGAGAAGAGCACTATAACACCGCACGCGGCGTACAGGAGATTTTGCAGCGATACAAAGAGCTACAGGATATTATTGCGATATTGGGTATGGATGAGCTTTCAGAAGCTGACAAAATAACCGTGTCCCGTGCCCGCAAGGTACAGCGTTTCCTGTCTCAACCCTTCTTTGTGGCGGAGAAATTTACCGGCTATGATGGCCGCTATGTGCCTGTGGCCGAGACCGTGCGCAGCTTTGCGGAGATTTTAGAAGGCAAACACGATGATATTTCTGAAGGATTTTTCCTTAATGCCGGAAGCATAGATGACGTGTTGGAACGCTACAAGAATAGGTAGGTGAAGTCCATGTCCGAGATAATCGGCGGCAAAAACAAAAAACTGCGCCTTAAAATTGTCACCCCCACAAAGCTGGTTTTTGACGCGGATGTGGACAGGGTTACATTGCAGACTATTGATGGCCAAATGGGGGTATTGGTGGGCCATGCGCCTGTCACCACCGTGCTGGGTTTTGGCTCTTTGCGGGCATATAATGACGAAAATATAGAGCAATTTACCGTTTTTGGCGGTTTTTGCGAGATAAACCAACAAGGGGCCACGGTGCTGGCTGATGTGGCAGAGCATCCATCAGAGATTGATGCCGAGCGGGCTAAACAGGCCAGAGAACGGGCCGAGCGCCGCATAAAAGAGCGCAATGCAGATATGGATGAAAAACGGGCCAAGGCGGCCCTGCGCAAGGCCCTTGTGCGGCTGGATCTTTCCGGCATACCAACTATCACCGAAGAAAACGCCAAAAAATAATTCTCACAACCGCATACTTTTTCCGGGGACCTGCGTATACTTAGTAGATAAGATATTACAGCAAGTCCCTATTGTTTTATGACGAACGAGAATTAGGAGGATGAAATATGCATAACGAGAGACTGCAAGTGCTTAAAATGGTAGAAGATGGCAAGATAACCGTAGACGAAGCCACCGAATTGTTGGCGGCTCTACATGCCACAGGGGGTGACCCGGGCATAAGTTTTGAGGAGCGGTTCAAAGACTTTACCAAGGACATGAAGGAATTTGCCAAAGATGTGACCTGCAAAGTTAATGAATTGACCAAAAAGGCCGAGCCTAAGATTAAAGAATTTACCAAAACTGTGGCGGCCAAGACTGCTAATATCGCCGATAATATCTCCAACAGCCTTAACGAGGCCATCAAAAATATGGAGAATTGTGGCTGCGAATGTGAATGTGAATGTGAATGCAAGGAAGAGGCACCGGCAGACAACGGCCCAAGGCCGGAAGAGCAAAAAGAATCGCAAGAATAGCACAAAAAATGGGCAGGTTGCGTACCTGCCCATTTTTGTGTGTGCTAGACTTCAGAATCGTTAACGTGGACAATTTGCGACCGGAAACGCAAATCCAGCAGCTTTTTGGATGCGAATATAATTGCGACAAGATACAACATCAGCAACAACAGACTAAATATAAAGCTATCGCCAGGTGTGGTGGGAAAACCGCCGACCGCCATTATAAAATAACCCGACAATCCTTGCAGAAAATAAACCGGTGTTATATAAAATGAAAATCCGATAAAATATGTAGTGATCATATAGAAGGCAATAAAGGCTAAAAGAGCATTTTTAAAAAGATGTCCGACAAAAATCCCAAAAATAGCGCAGGATAGCAAGTGCACAAATGTCCATGATATGGCCGATATGTAATATAATAAATTTGGTCTCCACAGACCTTCTATTTCATACAAACCCAGCAACATCTGCATTTCTTCTGTGCCGCGCATTTGAAAGTATCTAAAATAACCCGTGGCAATCCCTAAAACAGAGACAACAACTAACAAAGCCGCAACAAAGCAAAAAACAGTAAACATTTGCTTTTTTAGAACGCCAAAGGTCTTTATATTCTCTGATGTCTCATTTTTATTTCGATAAGCCATTGTGGCTATGGCTATTCCTGTCAACATCAAGGTAACTTGACCTATCCATGTAGCCCTTATTAAAACCCAATTTAATATCCAGGATGGATGGTTTGATAGAACTTGGTATGCCTGGAAAAACTCAGAAGGCATTGTGTGGAAGGCTTCGCCGCGCAAAGGTGAAACACCAAATATGTCCATATTGCGCGTTATTGTTTGCTCTATCATCTGTGCCGAGAAATCGTGCAGCATACCCATTGATAGAAAATTAAACGACCATGTGTAAACGGTGTAAAGAATTGTTAAAATTACGCAAATGAAAATAAACATGACAACATTGTCAAAATAAAGTCTATTTTTTAGCATATTGTAAATATTCACC
>Ga0123355_10004779_pt1 | contig 19722 bp, 16 predicted proteins | sample TergutEmb28metaG_3_FD_89872 | JGI IMG/M metagenome (GOLD analysis project Ga0123355, IMG submission 89872) | Embiratermes neotenicus P1 segment gut microbial communities from Petit-Saut dam, French Guiana - Emb289 P1 | ecosystem: Host-associated > Arthropoda: Insects > Digestive system > Gut ...
ACACACACACACACAGACACACAGACACACAAACAGACACACAGACGCTACACAGGTGATCAAATCAAGAATAATGAGAGTCCGGGAATGTGGCACGTAGAGGGGAAACTAGAGGCACATAGAGGTGTTGGTGGGGAAACATGAACGAAAAAGACAGTTTGGAAGTTCTAAGTGCAGATGGAAAGATAACATTAAAGATGTCTTCAATAAATCGGTTTGGAGGGCGCGGAGTGCACTAATCTTGCCCGGGATAGGGAGAAGTGGCGGGGCGCGTTATGCGGTGTAATGAACTTAGGGGTTCCATAAAATGCGGTTAATTTCTTGACCAGCTTAGGAACCATTAGCTTTTCAAGAAGAAATATGCTCCGTGGAATTTGTTCACTACTTAGTTACGTATGTATATGAAGCGGCCATGATAGCTCGTGTGTTTAAAAGACCTTAGGCCCTCATTGTTACCTGAAACTGAGACCTTCTTTCCTCTGGGATTTTACGCAGCGTAGTTTAGTAGTTAGTTACCGACGTTTCGAGACAACCTAATGGTCCTATCCTCAAGGGTCAAGCAGTCCAAGAAAACATACTCTACGTAAAATCCTTGAAAATCGAAGATCTCATTTACACTGCGGTGGAAACCTGAAATTACCTAAGAATACGGAATGAACAAGTAATGCTAACATGTCTTTGAATTACAATACGGAGGCTAAGTAACCCTTAAGTATGGCGCTGTTTTGATTACTTTGTAAGTGAAGTAAAAATATAATTTAATTACTGTGTTTTACTTATGCTAACTGGATTCATTTGGTTCGGAGTGTGTAAAAGTGAAGGCAATTAATAAGACCACGAGTTCCAGAAAAGGTGGGGAATAACTCACCAGCCGCAATTTATGAAGAAGGAATTTTCTGCAAGCAGTTGCTTAGTAACGTAAAAAATAAAACAGTACGTCTTGCGGCTTCGCAGTGTTGCACAAGCCTGTTACCGTTGCTTAGCTGCACGCCACTGACGTTTCTTGGCCGATTCCTGGTAGTGGGGTTGTAAACAGTCGTATATATGACGTGCACTTACATTACCAACGACAAATACTTTTACTCAGAACAGTGCGTATATTACGCAAGTAAGTTAAATCATTTTCTGTTGTAAGTGACACGTAATGTAAACGGAGGGAACAGACTGACACATTTTACACTGGCGTTCTTAAAGATCTTGTAATATTTGTTGTAGATACTCGTAAAAATTACTGCTGTACAGCTTGAGACACTGCAATTACTATACCGAGTCAGTAACGTTTTATTCTCTGGTTCGACTGAACTCACTATGTATAACAAACTTGTCGATCTCAGTTGCCGCGCGTTCTAAGGCGTGGGTCTGTGGCCGTTCGCCTGTTGGAATTACGGAGTCGAATCCCATCGGGGTCATGAATGTCTGTATCTTTGAGTGTTGTGTGCTGTCAGGTAGAGGTCTCTGCTACAGGCTGATCACTCGTCCAGAGGAGCCTACCGATTGTAGTGCGTGTGTCTGAGTGCGATCGTGAAGCCTCGATCATAAGGAGGTCGTGGCCTACTAAGGGCTGTTGCACCATAGAAAAATAAAATATATGTTTCAGGTAACAGTCGCACATACTCAAGATATGTCTCATTATCTATTTATCTATTTGTATATATGTATATACATAGCCATATCTAACTACAGAAGAGCTTATCGATCTCAACGGAAATTAAAAACAAAAAAGAATTACTCTCGTGCAGTACAAAAGAGTAAATTACACATGTTGTTGTAATAGACGGAATTAGAGCCTGTGAACGCTCAGCCAGTCACTTCCTCGTTGTTACAGATAACTAATGAGCACGGCCACACTGATTATTCCAATGTTTGTAAACAACAGTTCTGTATATTTCATTATACACACCGCATTAATAAAGCGCGTTTTATGCTCAGAAAGTAATGATGTACACTGTGTCAGCGAAGTTCAGAACAGACCAGATAGGCAGGTGAAAAAATTACCAGGAGAAGATGAGGAACATATTTGTACCAGCGAAATACGAAATCAGATTTAAACGTTTGCTGTTTATATGCCAAATTTTTAAATATCTAGTCTCCTTGATAACACACACACACACGAACACACAAATGAGGGCGATGCGGATATAAATCCTTGAATTAATGTTTGCAATAAACTTTCGCATTCACTATGCTATTTAATGAAGCAAAGAATCATAGCCCAGTCGCTAGAAGGGCGTTTTTGTGGAAGAATTATAAGTGAACCATGGAGACTGGCAAATAAAGTGGACACAGTCTTAATGGCAAGGGAAAAGAAAATGCTGGGGAAAAATGGCTAACTTATGAACATGGTTACTGTAGAATAAAAAAGAATCAAACAAATTTTTAACAAATTTAAATATCCAGACATTATAACTGTAATTAAATATCATACCCAGGCGTATATGGGAGGATAATATTAAGATGAATCTTCAGGAAGTGGGATGTGGGGGTGTAGACTGTATCGAGCTGGTTCAGGATAGGGAAAGGTGTCGGGCACTTGTAGATGCGGTAATGAAATTTCGGGTTTCAGGCGGGGAATTTCTTGACTAGCCGAGAACCGGTTAGCTTCTCAAGAAGGACTCTGCTCCATGGAGTAAGTAAGTACGCAGAAAGCAATTAAAGAACGTAGTTTGGAATGGCATGGGCATTTTGTAAGCATGTGGGCTACAAGGGGAGTATAAGAACTTATTGTAATGCAAGTCAGGAAGAAGGATAAATAAGGGAACACCAGAAGTAAGAAGGATGGATGACGCTGTATCGTACTTGAGGAATATGGGTGTAAAGAGATGGATAAAAAGAGCTTTAGAGAGAACAGAATGTGAATCTGTCGTGAAGGAAGTCACGGCCAGAATCGAAGAAGAAGAAGAAGAATTTTATTTTCCAGGAGCTGCCCCTTTGCTATGTGAGGAAATTCAGTACCCTGTCTGTGGTTTCCTTTTGGTATACAGTTTTAATAAGTACTCTATTTTCATATAATCTCTTTTTAAAACGTTTGTTGCTATGGTAACTCAGAGTAGCGCAATTTTGCTGCTTTCGTAGCCCTGCTGGCAAAACATTTATTTATATCACTAATATCAGGACGAAGTAACCTTCCGAACGAGGTATCAGACGGCTTCACAGTTCTTCCGTTTCTTACAGTTTTTAAACTTCCGCAAACGCTTACGGATGTCTATATTAGAATGTTAATGCTCATATCGTAATAATATTCCGGATTATGAGCATTTTTCGGGAATTCCATTTTGTGCCATCTGTACTGAGATTAAGGCAAATGCTATGTATTAAAGAAAATATGTAAAATACGCCCGGAATTTTAAATTACCGGTTCGTTGCAGTGCTGGGTTCAGACTCCTGACAGTACAGTTCAAGCTGGTAGAAGCGAGTCGCTGAAAGAACGTTTAGTTCAAAATTAAGTAAGACAAGAAACAATATATTCGTGGATTTTAGCCGCAGATGGTGCAAAGTTGCTACAGAGTTAGATTTTCTAGTTCTCACAACTGCTCAGAGAGTGAATTTATTAGACAGTTCCGTCTGCAGTCTACGCAGAAACTGCAAACACACACGGCTGACACTGTGCGCCAAAAGCCTGCTATACAAATTGGCTATTCTTGTTTAACTGTGTGTTAAGACCTGGTGCAGAATGCGAATTTGAACTGCGTATTTAACAGTGGCAACCAATAATGTTCCTACTGTTTCCTGTGACTTACATTCCCTACCGTTTCGGCTGGTACTATCGTAATTTCAACTTGAGGAGTATGTGTATGTATCCATTGATGTTCTCGCTTCGTGTATGGATTGTCTTGTACAGACCTAGCAGCGACCGGCCGATCCCCCGTGCAAGGAGCCATAAGAATGTATATAGTCCTGTACAAGGTAACAAGGGAGTGGAGAAAGCTACATAATGAGGAGCTTAATGATCTGTATTCCTCACCCAATATTTTTCGGGTTATAAAATCGAGAAGAATGAGATGGGCGGAGCATGTAGCATGTGTCGGGAAGAGGTAAGGTGTATACAGGGTTTTGGTGGGGAAACCTGAGGAACAGAGGCCAGGCATAGATGGGAGGATAATATTAAAATGGATCTTCAGGAAGTGGGATGTGGGGGTATGGACTGGACGGAGCTAGCTGAGGATAGGGACGGATGGTGGGCACTTATGAATGTTGTAGTGAACCTTCGGGATCCATACAATGCGGGGAATTTCTTGACTAGCTGAGAGCCGGATAGTTTCTCGAGAAAAACTCTGCACTAAGGAGTAAGTAAGTAAGTAAGTCCTATTCAAGGTTTAGAAACCCAACCCTGGGTTGGTTTGGTCTGTCACTGTCATCAGATGAAATGTACGAGTGTGAGCAATATGAGTCACTGTGACTAAGTCCATGTAAACAAGTCCTTGGAAAACTAGCAAACCTTTGACCGACAAGTAATTCCGCATAATTAAAAAAAAAAAAGATGACGATCCGGTAATCCGATCACCAGGGTTCGCCACTAGTCCTTAGCCGGAGACAGACAGACAGACAAGCTCCCTCTACATCCGGAAATTTTATTTATTTACGATACATTTTAATATTATCTCCTTCTACGTGCAGGTGACCCAAATGGACTCTCCCCTCTTCAGAATAAAGTGTATTACAAATTTCTCGTCCATTATCATAAGGTTCGTCATCCCCGTTGTGTTTATAATTAAACTAGATTGGAGTGTACGTATTTGTCTAACACAACTATATGATGGTAGAGATATGTATAGAATTTATTACATAAAGAACCACTACATATTTCGGCACTTTACATTGACCATCTTCAGGTTGAGAAATGAAAAAAATTAGTAAGCAGCTACACTCGAATTGTGTGAGTTGTATACAGTGGGGAGGTAAGAGGTGAAGTGGGTACGAGATCTCGCATGTGTTGTGTAGGATGGGTGGTGTGGGTACGTGGGGGTTCTGCTATTATATGCTATTCTAGGTTAGTCTAGTTGGATCTACGGTATCATCTCATGTTTGTCCATTAGTTATTACTACCTCAGCCCATGGTATCCCCTATTAATTCCATAACGGTAATATTATTTGGTGACAACTAAATATTGATGATCTCGCTGCTGAATTTTCTCCATACTCCTTACATTTCCGGTAGCCTATCGTCAGGCCTTACTTCTCAAGCAAACACAACCTTGTTATTCCCTTAACTCTAGTGAGTGTTCCAAACTTAAATAAATAACATCATACACACTCAGGACTTACGTATTCACGGATAACTCTCTGTACACTGTTAAATAGATACCGTTATTTCGGAGCAGCTTCCTTCTTCCATCTTCAGGGTAGTCCCTCCTTACTATATTACCCAGAAGATGGAGGACTCGGGATCTTCCAAAGCGTTGGTAATTATTTAAAACAATACCAGACTCTTCACCAACACCTTTGCTAGAACCCCAGATCTGTCTTAATATATCCTATTTGTACACACGATGGAGGAACTCTGATACTGCATGCATCTATTGTCATTATCAGTGACGTCCAACTATTGAACGACTTTCTCGTGAAAACCTGATATCATGAATACTGCAATTTGAACACTCACACTGAGGATAACAATTCTGTGAGCATTCTCCATTTCGGAGCTGTGCCGTGCTGCACCACAACATCAAAATTGGTAGCTGTGCCGCCACTGCTCTTTGCGTCACTTCTAGATCACAAACTGAACAAGTAATCGCATGTCCTGTGATTCTAGCCGCCCGCCTTACAGTTTATACAACAGAATAGATAAGCACAATTTCGTGGTGACGGTGTCACGTTCGCATAATTAATTGTTGCATCAGTATTTCACATATTTTATGAAATCGTATCATCCAAATTCCCCATGTTCCGGTTTGATGTCCAGATTAGGTTCTGGGAGATCCGAAGTCCGGTTCTAGTCCTATAGTCTTGCTGTTGAGACGGGAATTCACGTTTTTCTTCAGTTTCCTTGTGCGTTTGGAGGGCCAGCTAGACGTAGAGAGGGAAGATAACATTAAAATGGATGCAGGCTATAATGTGTACTTGACTCACACGGCATAGACTAGCGTGCAGTTACAATATATCCGAAAATGGCAAAACAAATTTAGATCCGATGAAAGCGTTTTATCGACCAACCAAGAAAATCGTACAATTGTTTCAAAAACTAAAACCTATTATGACTGTTGAGAGAGTGCAGAGCAACCTTCGCCGCAGGAGGGCCATTTGAAAATTTCCGAACCTTAAGCGGGCCGATGCTTACCAGCAGAAATCTTCTGTCTCAAGGACATTGCATTTGATACCAGGCGAATATAATACTAAAATTACTGTTAATTAATAATTAGTAAAATATTATTGCAATAATCGGCACTTAATTTGGTAGGATTTATATTGTTTTTGAAGAACGGAAGAACGCCAGTGAGAAGCTTTTATTTGTAACTGGTATCTTTTAAGAAATACATGGAATTCCATTCCACAAAATCATCACTAAAAGACACTTGCACTAATTATAATTAGAAAGTACTTACAACGTAAACAGTAAGGAGTTACCAGTCCCTATTTTTCTCACTCTTCCCACTGAAGCTTCCAACAGCCTTAGTCTGCCCATGCAATAAGCACGAATCCCTTTAGAACGTGAGTGGAGTTTTTAAATTTTAAAATGGGGCTTTTAAATTTTAAATACCTGAGCGAATTGTTGTACCTTGCATGCTTTCGACAGTGATTTAACACGCGAAAAGTCTCTAGTATGTACCTAGACTTTTTCCATTACCACTGAACACAAGCACTTAACAATGTTTAGAAAGCAAACTGCTTTCGAAAAGTTGTGTTTGTCTTCAGTGATGATGGAAAAATTCCTGGTACTTGCTAGCGACGTTTCACATATTTGTGAGAGTTTACGAAATCACTAAAAAACTTTCCATTCTGACGGTAGGGTCATAAGTTAAATGTGCTTGAAAATCTCTCGGGTTGTCGCTTGCTGGTTTCATGTCTTTCGTACTTAAATGTCTTTAAATACAACGCATTTTCTGCCTCAGGATTTGCCGGGAGTAATACAGAAGACTGGAAAATTTTTGGGGAAGGCAATGAGCGAAGACCAAGTCCAACAGCTCGCAGATCACTTGAGTTTCGGCAAAATGAAGTCGAACCCGGCTGTCAACGTGGAGGACTATGCGCAGATGGAGAGAGAGCGCCATGGTCTGCCGGATGAAGACGACTTCCATTTTCTTCGTCAAGGGGAAACAGGAGGCTGGCGAAAGGACATGACGCAGGCTGTGGCAGATCGACTGGATGCTTGGACGGAGCTGAGGCTTCAAGGCACTGACTACGATCTTCAGGTCAGGGGATAGATAAATGCCTTGAAGCAGGTCGTTATAGACCACAGTGTCAAGGAAACGAATTCACTTCCCCACTGAGTCTGACGGAAAATGGAGGAAACTCGCAGCACCAAAAATTTAACTTCTCATAAAGGGCACGAAAGCTTGGCAGTTATCTAAACTGGCAAAAAAATTATGAAAATAATTCAAATAACGTTAAGTGCTTAAGTCATAAATGATACACTGAGATCTTATGCATATTGGACCGTGCATCTTCGTGATAGTTAAAGAATAAGAGACCAACTTGATGTCACTATTTATTAAGTTTTATTTCCCTTCTTCTATGCTCAACATATTTCGGACATTAATACATCCATCATCAGAATCCTGTGACTTTTCTATTGTATCACCACATTGGTCGTGTGTTCTTGTTTCGATGTGTTTAGGAGTTTCGATGTGACAGGGTTGGAGTGGTAACCATGTGGCAGGCTTCAGCCTTCTACACGGATACCACCCCAACCCAGCCACAACGAAACTCCAACACGCATCGAAACAAGAACACACGACCAATGTGGTGATACAATAGAAAAGTCGCAGGCTCCTGATGATGGATGTATTAATGTCCGATATATGTTGAGCATAGAAGAAGTGAAATAAAACTTAATAAATAGTGACATCAAGTTGGTCTCTTATTCTTCAACTTATAAACTGAGAGTTCACACACGTCACACAGTTGTCTTTCCTCATACGAGTATCTAAAGAAGAGACACAATAATTACCAAATTCTTCGTTTTCATAAATGTCGTCAACACTTTATTCCCTTATTCCCTTCCTTATTTAACAATCTTCCTACAGTTCCCTCTTCAGACACCTTCTATATATGTAGGCATTTTCTTCCCTCCGAGCAAGAAACCAAGTTCTATATTTGTATCTCACAACAGCGGTAGAACTGCAGTTCTACATTTGAAATGATACATAATTCTTGCTTGTTCAGCATCTGTCACCTTTACATCTTTCAATCCGTGCATTTTGATACATTACAACTTTTGTAACACCAACAAATTCACAAATTGCGCATTTGTTTGTGTTATCCAAGTTGTAATTCAGTTCTGTATATTCGAATAGATTATCAAACAGAAAACAGAAGATAAATTTTTTCTGAATTTACTGACAGCAAACATTCCATGATTTTAATTTGGAGTTAACTCCTTCGTGACTGTGATTTTGATTTTTTTTCTCTTTCTCAAAATATATACTTCACCGTATCTTATAAGACACTATTATTTACTGACCTCCCTTCATCTATGACCTTCAATTTTGTTAATTCCTTCGAACAAAAGCTAAAGGACAAAACCAGCCTGAAACTAGAGACTTGAATTTTTATCGTTATACCGTGAATTTTGATATGTATAAAGTTCATTCACCAACAAATGCTCTCTTTGTTAAACTTGACAAAGTTTTAAAATTTACATTAAAATCACTTTGACTTGCTCCTACATGTTTCGGTCTACGACCATCATCAGGGAGCCTTCACTAGAGCCTAGCTAAAGTTATATTTATGTTAAAATTTGGTAAAAAAACTACGTCATTATATGTTATGCGGTGGTGTGGCAGCATGTCAAGGTATGGTGTGTGTACTGTTCGCTGTCACACTCAACACAGCGAACAGTACACGTACCATACCTATGACATGCTGCCACACCACCGCAGAACGTATAACGACGTAGTTTTTTTTACCAAATTTTAACCTAAATATAACTTTATAGTCAGGCTCTAGTGAAGGCTCCCTGATGATGGTCGTAGACCGAAACATGTAGGAGCAATTTATCTCAGTAATTAACCAACTTGATGCCCAAATTTTTGTTTTACAATAAGTTTATTTCATGCCTCTACATGTTTCGAGCACATGTACTTATCCGGATTTAAAAATTGCATTACACAGCCTCTGGTATCATCACGCCTATAGGTGACCGTCTCGTGCACAGGTCCTCTCTCAACCTCTCTCAACCTGTGCACAAGGCGGCCACCTATAGGTGTGATGATACCAGAGGCTGTGTAATGCAATTTTGAACTCCTGATGATGAGCACATGTACTCGAAACATGTAGAGGCATGAAATAAACTTATTGTAAAACAAAAATTTGGGCATCAAGTTGGTTAATTACTGAGATAAATATACTGAGATGCACGGTCAGCAAAACGTCAAAAAATTAACGAGCAAGTCAAAATGATTTTTAATGTAAATTTTAAAACGTTGTCAAGTTTGAAAAAGAGTGCATTTGTTGGTCAATGAACTTTATGGAGGCTGCAATCTTCAGCAACACCGCTTCACATTACAGTAGGGTCAAAAGATGGACCAACCACATTGCCACATCATTTTATTATGCTTATTAATTCACACGCCTTTCATATGACTCAGCCGTCAGCACTCACCCCAGTATCATACCGCCATAATACACATACATATACCCTAACACATTTTCTTTAACTTCTCAAATTTTTCACCGTGTTCTATGTCAGTTCAATTTCCGAAATGATAGCTCTAACGGTCCATTGTAATATAAAGCCAAGATAACCTTAGTGACTCAGTCAACACAACTTTGTACACGTGTACCGGTAAACAAACACCGTCTTCTTTACAATATATTAATATATGTTTCTGCTTTTGTACCGAATGCATTATGAGGCTAACCAACCATAAAAGCTTATCTCGAAAGAAACCTGTACTATGTCAATTCAATTCCCATGTGGTAGTGAGATCTTACACCTTACAACTGTTTATTTATATGCACTATTATTATTATTATTATTACTTTATTGATTTTGAAATTAATATGTGTGTGTGTGTGTGTTTGTGTGTTACGTTGCCTTATGTACTATTTATAATTACATAACCTTCATAGAATTAAAAATAGTCTTTTAGGCCTTTTAACAATTTATTTCGTTCCTTTGGACTTCCTGCATTGTTTAATTCAAGTTTCTGGTTATACTTAATCCTGATCTTGTTCACCCTCTTGATACTTGTAAGTGTTAAAGGCATATAGTTATTAAAACTGTACGTGCTATATCAGCAATGATAAGAGCTAAATGAGCAGCAATGAATAGCCATTATAAAATTATATAAAATGATGCCACAAAAGGTCTTTTAAAATAATAAATTACCTTATTTTAAACTAGGCCGACTTTTTCGCATTAATTTTAAGGTAATATTATTAAACACCATGTCAATCAACACTTCAAAAAATACACAGCCAGTTAAAAAAGCGTAGTTAAATGAAACTAAATGAAAGTATCACATATAAGAATTCAAGTGTCTCCGACATACATAACGTTTTAGAAATCCTGCCCGATATGTTTTAATCCTAAAATAAACTTCTTGGACATTCATTACGTGCTTAACTTAATACTGGTGATTTACATTATAATGTAAGAAAGACCAGTGTTTTTATAATGTAGTAAGTACAGTGCTTGTGTAGATAATTATCTACATGTGTTATAACACACGTACATATAAAAATTCCCATTATCCTTAATGTTGTCTCTGCTTACATACTGCGTCACTTATCCGTCTTTTCTTCCAATATATCTTCTGCCATTTGCTGTGCAGATGCTTGATATAACAAAGAAAAAGCCTAGGATCAACACTTATCGGGTCGAAATAAGTAACGAGAGTGAAATGTTGTATTTGGATGGTTTAAATAATAACGAAATAGGAACTGCCGGATTGGCTTTCGGGATTAGGAAGCGTAGTGGAGTCAAGATAGGCCTATACCGATGTTTCGGCAAACGTCACAGTTTTCCTATTCAAGATAAAATATCCTTAAGATTACTGGGGTCCCAATTTATGGATACAGATCTGTAATACCGAAAATCGGCCCAACAAATTTAACTCGAACCCGCGAAATTCTACGGATTTTAATAAGTATTACAGCACCACGGAATCATCCCGAGTATCGAAATGATATGACACAATGAAAAACTGTTCCTGCTACTCTGTAAATATTTATAAATTCACCAATATGCTGTGTGAGCCTTAGGGGAAGTACCACATTTCTGTCACATATTTCATTGCTATTTAGGTTCAATGATCTTTAACCCTTTAAAGACGAAATCTCTCTGTTTTACGGAGGTTATTCGGAAAGTAAGTACCGTCTACGCACATCTCACGCGCATCCTCGAGACTGTCACTTTGCGCAAGTGCAGTGACTTCCTCTATCAATTGAGAAGTCACAGACGCCATTTCGTGAAATTCGTGTTATGTTTATGTTTGTTCCTTGCGTTAAACATGCTTAAGACAATTAAAGGGGCCGCCGACTGTGAAATACGGCCTGTAATTCGTTTTTTGAACGCTAGGAATGTGCTACGAAGTGAGATTTATCACCAGATCTGTCAAATGTATGATGACAATGCGATGAGTGTTGGCATGATTAGGAAATGGGTTCGGATGTTCAATGAAGGACGAGAGAACGTGCACGATGAGGCGCGAAGTGGGCGTCCATCTTTGACGAGCGATGATTTGGTGCGTAAGGTCAACGAAAGTGTGCTTGACGACAGGCGTTTCACAATATCTGATCTGTCCCTGCACTTTCCTCAGATTTCAAGGACTCTATGACATTGTCAGTAGTCATTTGGGTTATCGGAAATTGTGTGCACGATGGATGCCCAAGATACTCAAAGAGGGGCACAAAAACAGCGTGTTGCATGTGCTTTAAAATTTCTGACGCGCTATCACAAGGAAGGAGACAGCATGTTGAGCCATGCTGTGACAGGAGACGAGACATGGGTGTCTCATATCACACCTGAATCAAAACAGCAGTCCTTGCACTGGAAGCATACTGGCTCGACGAAAAGGAATATGTTCAAGCAGACGTTTTCAACAAGAAAGATCATGTGCACCGCATTCTGGGACAGACAAGGTGTTCTGTTGGTAGAATGTTTGCCCCAAGGCACAACAATTAACTCTGCTGTTTATTGTGAAACGCTGAAGAAGCTGAGGAGTGCAATTCAAAACAAAAGGCGCGGAATGCTGAGTGCCACCACTCTATTGCTCCGCGATAACTCTCGGCCGCACTATGCTGAGACTGAAGACCTCATCACCTCATTTACGTGGGAACAAATGGACCACCCCCCGTACAGCCCTGATATGGCATCAAGTGAACATCACCTCTTCCTACGCCTAAAGAAGTTCCTGGGCGGCAAACGATTTGACGACGTTGATGACCTTAAAGATGTGGTGCAGAAGTGGCTAACATCGCAGGCGGCCGCATTCTATGAGGAGGGTATACAAAAACTTGTGCCCCGCTGCGATAAGTGCCTCAATAATGGCGGCGAATATGTAGAAAAATAGTGTGAAGAATGTAGAATCTGATAACAATAAAATTTTATACCAAACCTTACTCGATTTTTTACAGCGAAACGGTACTTTCTTTCTGAATAAGCCTCGTATATAAGGACTCAGTGCGTACCGCGCAGTAAACACTCTCCACCTCTGTTGTAGGAGACCAGTCTGTTAATGCTTTGCAAAGTAAAAATCCATACAGAACAATTAAATACAACGTGAGCACCATGTAGAATCTTTGAATGTTAAAACGGGTGGTAGGGTAAATAACTGCTAGGCTTTACAAGGTAAATACTTGTAAACAGTGGGCAGGTACAAGATTAATGGCATATGTAGCTAGGCAAGTAACAACGGCACTCAGAATCTAATGCCTCATACATTTACATCACGTGAAATGGCTTTCGTTAACATAACATGGCATTATGGTCGAAACTAAACACGTGTACAACATAATTAAAATTACGACCTTCAACTTCAGAGGTTAAAGAGGCACGTACGTTCACCGTATGTGCAGATATTACTGTAAGTTCACTGTATGTGCAGGTATTACATATACGAGAGAAGACTTATGATTTACATGTACGGTTGCCTTCGGTGTGTGGATGTATGTATACACTTGGCAAGTTGTAACATCATATATATCTAAGCCAGGTTATTTATTTGTAACGATTTAAGCTGTATATAAATATGTGTGAGGTTTAAGATATTAAAGACTTCAGAAAACTTCGTATTTAACACTAGACTATATCGTCACGTACCTGCTAGCACATTTCTCTTGATGTTCAGTGTTTATACAGAGCATTCTGTCATATAGTCATGAAACTGACTATTAATTGTATTTTTAATTGGTGCATCCCATTGTGATGAAGATACGCAGATGTAAGGATAGCAGCTTTCAGTTACAAACAACTGTGCTTTATATGTTGGACTGTTTTGGCTTATCACACATTTTTACGATACTGCAAGTTGAGCCCTCAACATAATACAGGGTAATGTAAAATAATACAAGCGGACTTGCATAGAATATTTTTCTTTGGTACCTTGTCAGCCTGACAACGACTCTTGGTATACGAGTCGAAACATGTTGTAGTAAACCTTACAACATACACAGACAGTTGTCACTGATGGCTGCTGTCCTTCACTGACTCCAACTGCAGTCTCTCAGTCCTGTACACAAAAGCTGTAGAAAGATGGCAGTAAGAGCCACGTTCGTATTACTATTCCAGCACTTACCTCTTTCGCTACATACACACAGCAATCGGGACACGCAGTCAGCACAGTGACTGGGCTACGGTTGGACGTTCGAGGTATCGTCTTTCGATTCCCCTCAGGAGGACATTTATCTCTCCTTCAAAATGTCCAGACCGGCACTACGGCTCACATAGCCTTGCATTTAACGAAAGCCGAGGACTATTTCTTGGAGCGTGAAACGACCGGAGTATGAAGCCAACTGCCCCCGCTCACCCCTTCTGGTCCTGATATTACGAATGAGCGGACATTTACGCCTACTACCGGATACGCCTTCATATTGTGCACATGGTCAACTTTACCTTTACCTTACGTACAGATTACAGCGTTCGTTAACGTGATTACCACTATCATTATTACACTTCAACTGTTCTTTACTGATAGGATTGTATGATAGGCTGCAAGCGCATAATTTTACAGACAAAGCACCAAACTCACTTTCTTTTAATAATGAGAATCATATAGGAAGTATGCTTCATTAAACTTTCCACATCGGTTTGGTCACCCCTTTTCAAGCTGTAACCTAAAATGCTAAAAGGTCTAATCTAGTATATGAAACGTAGATATAATAGTCTGTTTCTGTGGATAACTATTTAGTATTCACAACTAAGTGGTAATTAACAAGAGATAATTATAACACAAACAATAAACACATAGCCCAACTATTAAGTGAATCAGACTAGAACATTTGGTTTCACGTGGCTTGGTTAAGCAACAGTCAAAGATTAAGATGGTTGCTTCTTATTAAATCAATTTAAAACTCATTTCACAGTTTCCAAACCCAGTTCCAAAAAAGCTCTAATTTATCTGGATGCCTGATATCAATAAGGTTTGGATATTGCCTGAACAAATATCGGGCCACAGCCGGAGATAACGTGAAATTTGGCGTCGGCTTCATTGACCAATCAAGACACAAACACTTGTCAGCGCCTAATTCTAGACGGTAGTGACAGGTAAATGAGGAAGATTTAAGAAACATTTCAACATTTATCTGTACGATCTAATCACAGATAACACCTAAGTATCAGTTGTACTAACTCGAAAGTAACATATGTTCAATAAACGTGACTGACAAAATGAAAGTGCACCAAACTTGTGAAGGCAGATGGGTACTTAAAATGAAAATAAAACAGAACACACTAAGAATAAAGCGAAAGTGACGTCAGGTTAACAATAGAAGCCGAATTGCGCAACTCAAGATTATGGGTAAAGTCCTCTACGTTGAACAAGCACAAGAATGTATTTATGAATACTACTGGCCTGGGTGCAGAGGGGAGGACCCTGCTAGAACAAATTTTTAAGAAATTAGTTATGAGGCTGCGCACAGGATTTATTTGGCTCAGTACAGTGAAGAGTGGCAGAATGTACCTAAATCAGTCACTGGTTGCCAGTTTTTGTATAAGGCGGGGAATTTTTTGCGTACTTAATCTTCGCAAAATTCTTTGAAGTATAAAATTATTTAGCTAAACACAAATATTCTATTAAGACAAATAAAGCACAATGAATGAGAAGGGAAAACATGGAATCGGCACTATAGATTATAAATTCTTTACAAAATTTGCTTAAACAACTGGCTAACAGAGATCACTGGTGAGGTCTACGTGTTGATGGGGTGATAATATTAAAATAAAAATTCAGTAAGTCGCATCTTGTTGGAAAATTGTTAAATTCGATTCACGATGGACGGACCCACGTAAAAAAAATAAAATGAAACTTAGAGAAATAAGGTATGAAGGAGTGGACAGGAGTAATATGATTCATAACACAGTCCATTGGCTTGTTTTTGTAAATGCAATAATGGACCAGCGGATTTCATAAAAATCTAAATAACTATCAACTCTCCACTTAAGTCCCTACTTCTTGGCACTACTATCGTACAATAAATCGTACGCGAACAAAACTCTCGTAGCGACCGCTACTCCACAGTCCGACTTTCAGCAACAAGCCAGATCGTTTTGGAAACACCGTGTGCCACATTAAGCTCACTGGACATGTCTGAACGTGCAATGCAGTAATAAAATAAATAGGAATGTTGCATCCATATCATCACCAAAGAAAAATTGCTTTTCACAAATAAAGTCTTTTGTTCAATGAATAGTTTATACATTTCAAACTTTTCACTGCAGATCAATGAGGAGAAATATTATCGCCCTGTGATAAGCTTGGCGCCGAATCTCAGTACATATGTGCTCCTATGTTTGCGTACGTGTGAGGAGACATAGTGTTTACGAGAAAGTGTAAACACATTACTTTTGGAAATTCATAACCAAAATAAATCTCCGCGACTGAATACATACGAACGTAAATAAAGATCCAATTTATTTTATCCTGTTTATCTACGGCTGCAGCCGTTGAACAAATACTCCGCCTAATTTCTTTTCAAATCTATAAAATCACAGCAATATGCACACGCACAACGTGGGTAAACATTACAAGATTTTGTGTTACAGTCCTTATAATTCTGACCATAAAGACCAGTTACTTACCTCTAAGGCATTTCTGGGTGTATCTTTTTGACGAAGAAGCACTGTGTTTGCTGTGAGGTAGGAAGTGTCTTAAAGTAACATGTGGTAGAAATGAAGGCTTCAGAGTTCTAGTAAGGGTATTTAATCTCAAATCGCATATTAAAATTTGCTGAACTAAAGACAAATTAGCCGGTGCCAGTGGCCGCGAGGTTTAAGGCGTAGGTATGCGGCCGCTCGCCTGCTGAGATTGTGGGTTCGAATCCCACCGGGAGCATAGATGTATATATGTTGAGGGTGTTGTGTGTTGTCAGGTAGAGGTCTGTGCGACGAGCTAATCACTCGTCCATAGTAGTCCTACCGATGTTGCCTCGTTGAATGTGATCTTTAAACCTCGTGAATGAGAAGGCCCTGGCCCACTGGGGGCTGTTGCGTCAAATAAACAAAAAAGACAACTTACATCCGTCCGTTGAAGCACAACGAACAGGATCGTTTACTTTTAAACAAAACTAACCCGAATGTCACTGTAAGGAGGACTGCGATTACTACATATCTTTACACGTAATTCGTTTTAAAAATGTCTATTAACAAGAGTAATGCGCGTAAGAACTGCAATTAGCTTCAGAAACTCAATTTGTATTGAATCTTTTGAAAGAGTAAAAACGGCATTGCAAATACTTTTTTGGCCAATTCTTACGGGTACCGGAAAGAGCAGTGCATTGTTTTAAAATCCCCACTCCACGCCCTCTTGTGATGCTGTTAAGGGTAGTATTAATATAGCATGGGTGTAATGACTCTAACAGGAGAAAACCGAAGTAGGTCTACTCTAAGAAGAAAAACAGTACCCATGCCATTTTGTCCACCAAACTCCTCATATGTACAGTCCCACGATCAAACCCTGGCCTCCACCACGAAAGGGTGGCGAAGAACCGCGTGAGCCATAGCACGACATGGAAGACTAAAATTAACTTTTATTTTACCTGGTGATTAAATTCCTACTGCACAGTAAACACAACTGTTCTTTATCATAGCAACAAGTCAGTCGACGCTTTTGGCGCTCTATGCTGAGACGATCATACCCAACATGCGTGGTGCATAATGTAAGCAGTGGACTCTAAACGGTATATAAAACAAGAAACTTCCACATTATGGACAAATAAAGGGGTGCGAACTGCGACGCATCAACTGTACCTCCATTATACAAGCGAGTGACGACAGAGGTCACCTCATCTCTTAGCTCGTATTAATGTAAACACACTCAGATAATTACACCGACTTAAGGTAGACAGACACAAAATTATTATATGGGATGAGCAAATCAAGACATACGAGAAGGAATCTGGAAGGATTGGGCGATGTATGAAATACATGCAAAATTTCCGCATCTAATTTGATTTTACGTAAGTTATGCAGTTAAAAGCAGAAAAGACGGGTTAATATGACAATGAGCAAAATTTCAAATAATAAAGAAAACCCCAGATATTCATGTGGGTCTTCCAAAGCAAGGTCTCCGGACTGTGCGGGTCAAAATCTTATCTTTTCCATAAGTCGTCTAGTAGCTGCTTACGTCTTCTTACATTCTACCTGTCATTTCCGTCCTTCCCTCTACCTTCAATAACGCGTTTTAGAAGCCATTTCACATGCACGATATGACCAATCCAGTTAGCCTCCCCCCTTGTGACTGCGTAGGATGTTCCTTTCCTCCTTGACTCTGTGTAATACTTCTCCACTTCTCACACTATCGGTCCAACTGATCTCCATTCTTCTGTAACTGACCTTCCAATATTTTGATGTGTGTTGGACCGTGCATCACTGAGATAACTGAAGAATAAGAAACAACTAGAAGATACTAATTATTTTATTGTACTTCTTATAGGCTCAACATGTTTTGGGCACTGCTATGCCCATCATCAGGTCACGACTATAATGTTGATTACCGCATTGATCGTCTTGTTATTGGTTTGCTGTAGGTTGGAAGTTAGGTGAGGGTAGGCTGGAGTAGTGTCCGGGCTGCAGGCTATAACCTGCAGCCCGGACACTATCTGCTTCTTATTCTTCAGTTATCACATTCCAATAATTTCAAGGTGTTTATGTTCTACTTTCCAAAGAGTCCAAGTTCCAGCACTACAAAACTCCACTCCAAACGTAGCACTTTATTAGTTTACTAGCCCAAATAACTTCAACTTACAGCCCATTATTGAGGGATTATCTTAATGTTATCCTATTATATATGCTCAGATGTCGTTAGTTACGTCATTTCTTCATCAGCAACAAAATGTATTCTCACAGCCGCTGTGCGTGTTACAGCCCCACCCAGCTTATTTTCCTCCATTTGGCGAACAACACACATTATGACGCTCGTCATTATGAAAATTTCTCGAGCTTTCCGTTACTTCCTTCCTGTCAGGGTGAGGTATCTCCCTCAGCCTCTTCTACTTAAACATCCCACTTCATGTTCTTTCTTAAATGACAAACAACAGTTTGACGTAATATAGCGGATGTAGGTCCGCAGCTATTTCAGATCTGCCAGTGTTTCCTAGACAGAAAATGACGTGCGCAACGACATTTGCATTTAATCTTGTGGAAGGAGAAGGGGACAAGGAAAGTTCTTGAAATGTGTGTAGACGCCAAATTTCAACTTCTGACTCCGAAAACGAAAAGCGGTGTAAAAAGAAAGTGACTGATCACTTCCCGTAGCAAACATAATATACAGTAGCCCCAGTAACCAGTTACGAAAATGTTACGTCCGTGAACTTTCTTCTTCATATCTAATTTTCACCCGGCTCCCTTTTAATTCACAGTATAAAGCTATCATATAGTGTATATCAAGCCTTCCATGTCTAGTGTATCACATTTTATGGAAGTAATATTTTTTCCATGGCCCAAAGACCGTAGTACGTCAGGGTTCCTTATTATCGAGGCTTCATGATGACATTCAGACACATCACACTCGGTAGAATTCTTCTGGACGAGTGATCGGTCCGACGCAGAGACCTCTATGTGATATACAACACTCACAACAAGCATCCATGTCCCCGTTGGGACTCGAACTCGCAATTCAAGCCAGTGAGAGGCTGCAACCCACGTCTTAGACCGCACAGCGTCTGTAATTATGACAACAAAACGCCAAATACTAAATAATAATAATGATAATATATTTATTAACTACAATTAGGTTGCCACCCGGTGGCAGTGGTTAATTTACATGTATACAAAATATGAAATTGGTTACTAATAAATTTAAGTCGGGAGAGCTACATGAGAAGGATGTAGTGGCAACTTGGAATCTTGGGAACCATCTCAGCATTTGCTTTTGGGCACAGGGAAACCAAGGAAAACCTGTGTCGAGA
>Ga0123355_10004780_pt1 | contig 19720 bp, 17 predicted proteins | sample TergutEmb28metaG_3_FD_89872 | JGI IMG/M metagenome (GOLD analysis project Ga0123355, IMG submission 89872) | Embiratermes neotenicus P1 segment gut microbial communities from Petit-Saut dam, French Guiana - Emb289 P1 | ecosystem: Host-associated > Arthropoda: Insects > Digestive system > Gut ...
ACCGCTTCTGGAAATTTTATGAATATCGGAAGCACAATGCGAATTGGCGAAAGAAATTGGCGCATACTTGAAATCATAGGAAATAGAGCGTTGGTGATAACCGAGGACATAATAGGAATAAAGTGGTATCACGATAAAGACACGGGCACGAGTTGGGCAAATTGCAGTTTGCGTCAGCATTTAAATAGTACATTTTATAATTCTTTCAGCGCGGGCGAAAAATCTCGTATTGCAAAAGTAAAAGTGATTAATCCGAAAAATCCGTGGTTTGGCACAAATGGCGGTAGTGACACTATTGATAATATATTTTTGTTGAGCATTGACGAAGTAGTTAAATACTTCGGGGACAGCTATCAAATAAGAAAAAAGCCAACCAACGTAGGGCATTTCGACGACCAATACAACGAAGGTCGAATTGCGCAAAGCCCCAACGGCTCAAATCATTGGTGGTGGCTTCGTTCGTCGGGTTTTAGTACTAACCGTGCCGCGTTTATTTCTCCGACGGGTTCATTTTTTGTGTATGGGGGAATTATTAACGGCGGAAATAATATTAGTGGCGGTGTCAGGCCCGCCATGTGGATTAATGTATAGGGCGTGTTCCACTATAGAAATTGCTTGTGCTTGACATGCCAAATGCATTTTATATAAAATTGGTCTAGGAATACGAAAAAGGAGAGGTTTACATGATTAAGCGTAAATTTAAAATTCTGATTATTGACGATTCTCAGCTTGTACGGGAGTCGTTACGCGACATGCTTTTGTCGGACACATTAGCGGAGACTAGGGGATTATCGTGGCAACGTGATGTTGAAACAGCCGCATCAGGCGAAAAAGGGCTTGTGAAAGTACGGTCTTATAAGCCAGACTTGATTTTGTTGGATATAATTATGCAGGGTTCAAGCGGATTTGATGTTTTGGAGACATTAAAAAAATCGGAAGAAACGCGGGATATACCTGTAATTCTAATAACATCTTTGGGCGACGCGGAAAACGAAGAAACAGGTATGCTCTTGGGGGCAGCGGATTACATATCCAAGCCCGTAAATGAAAACATTGCATTATCCAGAATTGCCACGCATCAAAAAGTTATTGAACAAATGCGCAAAATCGAACGCGACAGCCTATACGACCCTCTGACTGATATTTTCAATAGGCGAAGCTTTGATATTCACTCGAAACTAATGTGGGATTATTGTATACGCGAGAATCAACCAATCGGCGTGTTAATCCTTGACATAGATGACTTCAACCAGTTCAACGACAATTACGGAACTCAACAAGGCGACTTGGTGCTGAAAGCAGTAGCAGAAATTCTAGTAGGGACGAAAAAACGTACTGTAGACAAGGTGTTTAGATGTGGCGGCGCAGAATTTGCGGCAATTCTACCAGGCTCGACACTTGAGAAATGCCTAAAAACAGCCGAACGCTTCAGAAAAAAAATCAGCAACATTGCCGTCCCGCAAGAAAACGGTACGTCGCTGTTACTGATAAGTGCAAGTATAGGTGTTGCCTCTACCATGCCAACAGAAGACTCCAGTCTGGCCCCACTAATTCGCAGGGCAGATAAGGCAATGTATATGGCAAAAGAAACAGGAAAAAATAAGGTGTGCGGATTGTAATTTTTGATTTTACCTGTGGTTTGGACACCCCCGTAAACGATTCATCTTTACGGGGGCTTTATTTGTGTATATAATAACAACAGAGAGGTTGTGATAGCAATGGCACAAGTATTAGTAAATTTTAGAATGGACGAGGACTTGAAAAAATCAATGGAGCAAACATGTCAGTCATTAGGATTAAATATGACTACTGCTTTTACGATTTTTGCAAAAAAAATGAGCCGTGAACAACGCATACCTTTTGAAGTTTCCGTTGACCCATTTTATAGTGTCCGTAATATGGCAGCAATTGATGAAGCCGCTATGCAAATTGAACGAGGTCAAGTGGTAGTAAAGACGATAGAAGAACTTGAGGGTTTGGAAAATGGGTAAATTAACTTTTGCCGAAGGAGCATGGGCAGAGTATTTACAGTGGCAAACCAAAGACCCGAAAACACTCAAACGCATTAATCTGTTGCTTAAAGATATTGACCGTAATGGAATTGATGGAATTGGGAAGCCAGAAAAACTTCGGCATCGTGATGGGTGGAGTAGGCGTATTGACAATGTAAACAGACTTGTATATCAATTAAACGATGATGGGTCTGTTGAAGTTTTGCAATGCAAAGGGCATTATGATGATTAAATGCGTAGTTTGCCTCATCTATGATGGATAACTAAATTCTGTACAAAGCAATCCTGCGCGAAGTAGGAATTTAGCATTACGAAGTCGTATTTTTCTACAATGCTTTTTATGCTTAGAAGACCAGTGCCGCGGTCGTTGCCTTTTGTGGAAGTGCCTGCTCTTACGCCTTTTTCCTTTATTTGAGGGCGAACGGTATTTTTTATTACGTATGAAATCATTTCGTTGTTGCGGGATAGTTTTAGTTGAATTATCCCGTTGTTGATTTCCATGCATTCTTCGATTGCGTTGTCTAGCAGAATGCCTAGTATTCTTACTAGGTCTATGAAATCTATTGGGGGATTTCCGTCGAATTGGTATACATCTAAATCGACGGTTATGCCCCGCTTCACGGCTTGCGAGATTTTGTAAAATAGAAAAGCTTTTAGTTGTTCGTTGGGTAGGGTGGCCAGTTGGCTGTATAAGTCGTTTTTTGCTATTTCGTCTTTGGCAAAGGGGCTTATTTTTTTGTTGTAGAACTCTTGCATTTCGGCGTTGCCGCTTTGTTCTACGAAATTTCCCATGGTTAGGAAAATGTTTTTTACGTCGTGTTTTATGTTTTTAATGTGGTCTATATTTTTTTCTAGGCCTGATGAGTATGCGGCTAGGTTTTGGTTGTGGTCTTTTAGCCAAGTGATTCGGAAAACCATTACCAAGAAAGACACTTGTAACACCATTGCAAACAGCAAAAATATATCAAAAACGCGCAGAGTTGGATTGCCAAAAAAGCTACTGCTTACGCCATACATATAGTATAACGCGCCCATGATTATGATAATTCCCAAAGTGTTGTAAATGAAAAATTTCTCTAGTTGTGGGTATGCTTTTCCCATTTGGTTGATTTCATCGAAATGCCGTTTGAAGCCTCGTTTTATTGCGTAGATGATGGCTACTACTGCGCCTATTAGAATTGTCAATGCTATGCCCCATACAATTAATGCGGTTATGCGGGATTCGGCGGCTTGCCCAATTCCAACTATGTGCCGCGAGAACAACCTGCTAACGGCGAAGCCCTTAATAAACACCAGTATGCATGTAAACCACAGGTAGAATAGATTTCCTGTAAGTTGCTTTAATCTGATTTTGTACACCACAAGAACCACGATAAAAACGTATAGCGCAATCAAGTTCATTCCCAAAAAAATTGTGTGAAAACTAGACCAGCCAACATATCTGAAAATATAGTAAAAGCTGGAAAACAATATTGCGTAATCCAATGCAGACAGTTTTACAAAGTTGAGAATAAACACTGTAGCCGTCATTACAAAAACCACGGCAAGATGAAGCATTGCCATGCTTCCCGTGACGGTATTGTAATACAAAGGTATAGCGGTTGCGCCAAGGGCAAGTATTATGGCAATAATATTATACACTTTATTGTTGACCTTGTTCCCAATAATAGCCAGACTAAACAGCAACGGCAACAAAATTACCGATGAAAACGCGCTTCTATAAACCAACACAAAAAAAAAGTTGGCATGTCCCCACTCTAATGAAATATTATGGGGCATTGTGCCTAGTGATTCGATTATTGTAAATTTGTTGCTCATATCTTTTTCACCCCGCATTTGCGCATTACTTCGCTTCTTAGGCGGAAGGAACATGCGACCTGTTCGCCACCCGCGAAGTTTACTACCCCATCTGATACGGATACTACATATTTTTTGTTGATTATTACGGAACGATGGCTTTTCATAAAATCGTCGCCTAGATTTTGTAGCACGTTCTCTATGGTGTCGCGCACAGATAAATTCGACCCGTCTACCGTGTGATAGCGCACAAAATGCGACACCGCTTTGTCTGTGTCTACATATAAAATTTGCGAAATTGGTAGCGTGATGTATTCGTCTATGCCTATTAGCAGTTGTATGCTGGGTGATTCGGGTGTGGTTTTGTTTGCGGTTAGTTCGGTTGCCATGTGAATGTATTTTTTATAGCCCTGTTTGGCTTTGTTTCGGTCTGCTGTTTTCTCTATGAAGCCGAATGCTTCTACCCCGCTTTTTAGAATGTCTAGTCCCTTATCCGCGTGGCTTGTCACGAATACTATTTTTGATAGCGGCTCTTTTTTCTTGATTATTCGGGCAATGTCCACTCCGTTTAAATTGTCCCGACCGAAATCTATGTCGAGGAAATACAGGTAGTCGCTAGGATTTTTTTCGATAAATAATAGGGCTTCCGTTGCATCTTGCGTTGCGCATACTATTCGGGCTTGTGAAGATTCAATGCTATCCGCCGCCGCTGTCACCGACATTTCTAACATGAATCTATCATCGTCGCAGATTATTATTTCTAGCATGGGGTCACTCCCTTTGAAAGTAGCAATTTACCATTTCAAAGCTATTATACCCTATTGTGAAATTGTTTTTATACTCTTGCCCCAAACGTACTATGTTTTGTCGCGAAATTTTTGAACAGTTCCTTACCCAAGGTAATACTGCGCTTGTGCGTTCCACAACTCAAAATATTTTTTATCCTTATCAAGAATCAATGTGCTGTGATTACCACGCTGTAGAATCTCGCCTTCGTGAAACACAATAATATCATCACAGAATCGGCATGATGACAAGCGATGTGAAATGTAAATAGCCGTTTTGTTATTCACGATTTCATTAAACTTTGTGTAAATTTCAAATTCGGCAATAGGGTCAAGGGCCGCGGTAGGCTCGTCTAAGATGATAAATGGTGCATTTTTGTATAATGCCCGTGCCATTGCAATTTTTTGCGCTTCGCCTCCCGATATTTCAACGCCGTCTTGCTCAAAATCTTTGTAAATAGGGGTATCTAATTTTTTAGGCATTTTATTATATCGTTCCCCAAAACCTACCATTGCTAAATTTTGCTCCGCTCGGATAGGGTCATATTCCATTGATGCCGAAATATTTTGCCCAAGGCTGAAGGCGAAAAGTTGGAAATCTTGAAATACTACTGAAAATAAGTCCATGTATTCAGCAAAATCATAATCACGAATATCAATGCCATTAAGCGTAATTACACCGTCTGTAGGGTCGTAGAGTCGGCAGAGCAGTTTTATCATGGTGGTTTTGCCGCTTCCGTTCATGCCTACTACGGCCAACTTTTTTCCACAGGGGATTTTTAAGTTTACATTTTTCAATGCGTAAGTATTTGAGCCACTGTATTTATATGACACATTATGAAACTCAATTTCGTAATGGCTGTCTTTATTGATAAGCGAAGTGCCTTGATAAATGGTTTTATTTTCTTGGTAGTAATTCAAAAAATTGGTCAAAAAGATGTTATTCATTCTAAATTCGGAGATATTAGCGGCTATATCTTTAATGGCAGACACAAAACGCCCGATAAATCCTACATAGAGAACAACACTTCCAATTCCGAACACACCCATCAAGGCGTTTACGCCAACAAAAGCATATATTGAAAAGTTAATCGCACCCGAAATAACAACTTCGGGAATTTTTGTGTTACGCAACCCACGGCTGTATTTTATATTGCTTTGTTTGATTACATCTAGCTTTTTTTGCCTGTATTCGCTGATGATTTTCTTCATGTCGTAAATTCGATACTCTTTCCCCGCTTGATAGGAAGAAACTCTGTTAAATATATCTGAAATTATGTTTTGCTTTTTCCCCTCCGTCATTATTTCTTCGCCCAATTTAGTAAGTGTTTTCGCATTTCTAAAAGACACGATTACAAAGAATCCAATCATAGCAACGAGAAAAAGTAGCCACGCCAAGCCATTAATTTGCGCGGTGTCGTTTATCAACACAAAAATAATAGACGATAGCCCGAAGATTGATAAAACAATATTTATCGCATTATCTACGAATGTCTTGCAAGAGCGTAACATGGCTTCTATTCCTAAGCCGTTTATACGTGATGCTTGCCAAATATGCCAATGCGCACCCATTATTTCGCCATTCTCTAACCGTTCATAATCGCTGTCCAAAATTTTGCTTAAATTGGCGGTTAGTTGCCCAAGGTTTAACTTCTCTCTCGTATATTTATCAAGGCGTGTAGCCAACGCTGATAACAAGCCAATGACTATATTTAGCAAGAGAGTTATAGCAACCAGCGTAATTAATGAATCAATCCGCCGTTGTGTTGCAATTTCATCAACAATTTGGGCAGACATGAATATGTTGACAAATGGAAGCAGATTATTTACCAGACTTCCAAAAATCATTACATGAAAATACCACTTAGAATATTGGGAAACCCATTTTACCGCTCGTATATTTGCAATGTTCATTGTACGTCCTCCTTGTAATAATGGCTTTGTACTTCAAACATTTCAAAGTATCTTCCTTTTTGCGCCATCAATTGCTTATGGCTTCCGCTTTCAATGATTTTTCCGTTTTCCATCAACAAAATACGGTCACAAAAACGGGTAGATGCTAAACGGTGAGAAATGTATATGGAGGTTTTGTCTTTTGTTAGTGCGTCGTATTTTTCGTACAATTCACTTTCTGCTATTGGGTCGAGTGCGGCGGTTGGCTCGTCCAATATCAATATAGGTGCGTCTTTATAAAGTGCGCGGGCAAGCAGAAAGCGTTGCCTTTCCCCGCCAGAGAAATCTATTCCAGTGTCATCTTCTTCAATGTCCCTGTAAAAAGATGAATCCATGCCCTTTTTGCATTCTTGCACCCTTTCCCAAAGGTCGGCTTGTTCAAGGCATTTTTGCACTTTTTTGCGGTCAACATCTACCCCATTCCCCGATATATATTGTGCGATTGAAATGGGAACGATATGGAAATCTTGAAATACGACTGAAAATAAATCGTAGTATTCATTTATGTTCGTATCTTTTACGCTTACGCCGTTTATACATACATCGCCCTTGGTGGGATAATATAAGCCGCAAATTAGTTTTATCAGCGTTGTTTTTCCTGCCCCATTAGCCCCAACCAATGCAATTTTTTCGCCTTTGTTAATTTTGATATTCATATTTTCAATGGTATTGTTGTCGCTACTTGGATAACCAAAATTTACTTGACGCAATTCAATTTCACATGTTTTGATTTCGTGTTGCTTCTTGGAATCCCCTCTGTAGAAAAGTTCGTCAATTTCCAAAAATGACCGAATGAAATTTATTTGTGTAGACATTCGCAGAAGTTCGCTAAATTGCCCAGAAAGGGAATTAAGCCACCCAGAAAACCCTGTTACCGCACCAAAGTAAAAGACGAACAATCCCACATCTATAGAGCCGTTTAATACTTGCGAAAGCAAGATGTAATAAACAATACCATTACGCAATAACGCTAAAACAACATCTCCGATTGAGGGTAGAGATTCTCTGTTCCACGCTTTATTTCTCCAAAAGAGAAGCGAGTTATGGCATTTTTCTAATAATGTGTAAATTAGCTTTGGGTATGGATATGTTTTTATGTCCTTTATTTTTTCGTAAGAGTGGGTTATTTCTTGAAAGTAGTTATATCTTCGCTCTATGGAAGCCCATTTTCGCCAATTTTTAGTATTGTATATTCGCGGTATTCTAAGCAGTAAAAAATTTACGGCGGTACATATAAAAATGATTACTAAAATGATAGGGTTTAACATGATAATGATACTGCCAAAACCTACAATGCCCAAAATATTAACAAAAAAGCGGTTAAGTGCTTCTATCATTCCTTCTGCTTGTTTTGTGTTGTTCATTGCATTATTGTAGAGTTCATTGATTTTAGGGTTTTCTGTATTTTGATAGTCTGTTGTTTTATGCTTTAACTCGCAAATTTCTTCGTATCGGCTACGGAAAATGTCCCGCATAGAACCAATTTTGGCATCACTGAATATTGAAATTAACTCAAAGAGAACAAACATCATGCAAAAAATTCCGACAATGAATAGCAATTCATTCTGTGGCGATTGCCCCGTTATCATTTCAATCATCAGCATGGGAAAATAAATTGTAGCAAGAGGTAGAAACACACTTAACAATATTTTTGGAATAAAACCAATGTAGAAGGATTTGTCCCAACGCCAAACGTTGGCGAGAGTAAAGCCTACGTTTTGGATAACGTTGTATTTTTGGATTTCATCTTTTTGCTTTTTCATTATGAAGCCCATCCCCTTTTCAATTGAAACAACTATTCATAAATTAAGCCCACGGAAATGCGCTTGGCTTTCCGTGGGCTTAATTATATTCGAGGATATAAAAGTGGTGTGTAATCGTAAGGTTTGTTTTTTGTTCATGGCTTCGAGAACGTATGCTTTTGCTCCTTGTCTTTCGACAAAAATCAGGCGGCTAAATGCACAAGTTATTTTTGAACAGTTCCTTACCATTGCAGTTCATCAGCGAAAGGCGGCTGTGCCGCTTTACCTATAATAGCCAACATTTTCATACCGTCTGACTTGGCAGAAATCAGTGTTTGAAACCATCGGTCTTGGATAGAAAATAAATCTTCATCATTATTGGGGTCTATCAAAATTTGCAAGGCTTTATCATTACTTTGTGCCAGCGTTAAAAAATATTTGTTGATTGCCATTATGCTGTAGCCTGTCTGAATCAGCATATAGATGACCTTCATACGCTCAATATCGCAAGTCTTATATATGCGTTTTTTGTATGCTGTTAAGTTGTTACCTAGCAAGCCATTTCTTTCCCAATTTCGTATTGTTTCTTTTGTTGTGCCAATACACTCTGCTGCCATTTTCAAAGTATAGTCGAGTTCTTCCTCTTTACATACATCAGATGAAGTCCACTTTTTTATTACCTTAAAAACATCATCAGCTTTTTGTATTTCCGTTTCCAATAAAACGATATAGTTTTCAATATTTATGTGACATAAAGGCATATCATTTTTTGCGGCGGCATAAAGCACTTGTAAAGATGCTTTTCGCAAAGGTTTGTTGATAAATTCACGAAAAGCCAAGCGACATAATTTTATTTGTACTATATGCCGTTCGTTAAAAACACGATAGCTATTGTGTAGCCGTTCGGCAGGCTCAATAAAATTAAAGGATTCATAATCCCGAATCGTACTTGCAGGAGTGTCGGTAAGTTTAGAAATTTGAGATATTTTCATTCACGAACCTAATTGAATCGCTTTAAATGGCGAATCACTGATTTTTCCATCTCGAATTTCAAAAACAAATTCAGATTTTCTAGCCAGTTCTTGATTGTGTGTCACAATAACTATAGTTTTTCCGGTTTTATGAATTTCAAAAATATGCTTCAACACTTCTGCCTCGGATTCCGAATCTAAATTTCCAGTTGGTTCGTCCATCAGCAGAATATCGGGGTCGTTTGCAAGAGCGCGGGCAATGGAAACCCTTTGTTGCTGCCCGCCCGAAAGTTCAGAAGGCTTTGCGTTTGCTTTGTCTGAAAGGTTGACCAGCTCCAAAAGTTTGGCCGCCTTTTTTTTCTGCGCTTTAGGTGATATTTTTCCGAACATCATTGCTGTTTGAATGTTTTCGGAAGCGGTTAGATTTTGAAGAAGGTTGAAAAATTGAAAAACGAAACCTATCTTTTGTGTCCTAATTTCCGAAAGTTTGTTATCGCTTAATTTTGAAATGTCCATGCCATCAACAAAAACACTTCCGCTTGTTGGTTTATCAAGCCCTCCAAGCAAGTGCATCAAGGTGCTTTTCCCATGCCCTGATGGGCCGATAATGCAGGAAAACGAGCCTTTTGGTATTTCCATATCCACGCCCTTTAAGGCGTGGGTTTTAATCGTGCTTTTTCCGTAAATTTTTTCAAGATTTTCAGTTTTAATAATTGCATTAGTCATAGCTGATAGCCTCCACTGGCGTAAGTTTAGCTGCTTTTAATGCGGGATATAGTCCCGACACTACCGAAATAACAATCGAAAATAATATTGCTGTTATAACAATGGAAACATCAAAACTTGCAGTCGGAGTTGCCCCTTTCATGAGTACGCTTATACCGCTTTGGGCAATAATTGGAGCGGCAACAATTGAAGCAACAAAACCAACCACTACCCCTATAATACCGCCAAGCAATCCATATAGCCCCGATTCCAATAGGAATATCTTAAAGATGGCACTACTTTTACCGCCAATGGCTCGCAATATACCTATTTCGCGCCGCCTTTCGTAAATAGCCGCCATCATTGTATTGGCAATCCCGAAAGCGGCAGAAATAAGCGCGACTCCAGCGATTAGTTGAAGCGTTGCGTTTACAGAACCAAGCATAGTCAACACCGTGCTTAAAAGCTGTTCGTCAGAGGTGACAGATACATTTACTACGTCCACAATAGCCGCAATGTAGCTGTCCATATTTGTTATATCGCTGACCCTTGCGACGATAAAGGAAATATATGGCCCTATTTCGTAAATTTCCTGAACAACAGTTAGGGGGAGATATACGGAGGTATCGTCATTGCTTCCCGTGGGGCTGAGAACCGCAATCACAGGGAAAGGCTCACCCCGTATAGTTAAGACATCTCCCAAATTCAAATCAAAGTTATTTGCAATACTTGAACCAAGAACCACGGCTCTTTCATTATCGGCTGCAAAATAAACTCCTTGGGCTATCTCCCATCTTCTGAAATCCTTCATTTCATTTGGATAAATGCCTGTCACCATAACGGGTAAATTCTGTATCGCTGTTCTTTGTGTTAGATAGGGTACCGCTGTAATTCCGTATATTGAAGATATTCTTTCCATTACATCATAATGGAGCGACTCGGGAAGTGCTTCGCCAGTTAATATGGAAATCTGGTCAAATGCACACCAATTTGTTGGAGTTATTACTAAATTTGCATCAAGCATTCCTGCTTGCGCTCTAAGCTCTCGTTGCATACTGCTTCCCAATGAAAGCAACGCCACAAATGCCGCCATTCCAATGGTTATTCCCAGCAATGTAAATACAAACCTCCCTTTTCGACGAAGGAGGTTTTTTGATACAAGATTAAATATGTTCATCGGTTTGGCCCTCGCTCAATAATCCTCATGATATTTCTTCGTACTTCAAAGCTTGTTGCTTCAAAAATAACACCGTATTCGGTGTCACTCCATTGCCCAATTACATCTACTTCATCTGCAATTTGCGGTATGTCGCCGCCGCCAACATATATTACAGGAAGCCGAAACGAATCGCATACCAAACTCAAACAAACCAAAGTTTCCGCAGTGTCTTTAAGATTAAATATTCTTGTGTCATGCTCAAAAAAATCCGTTATTATTCCATTTACTCTGAGTTCACCAGTAAATGCGAACGGGTCTGATTGAATGTCTCTTACTGCCAATGCATTCGCATTATCATCTGAACAGCCCGCGATAAGGACGGTCATAATAAAAAGCACAAAAAAAAGCGGTATTTTCTTCATTAATGATTACCCCTTTACAAAACTGATAAAGATTCGACCACCACAAATTGAAATGCCCACTCTAGTATAGGACAATAAAGTTCACCAAAGACACCCGTTAAATCTATTATTGCATCTTGCGCTGGGAATGTATTAGGCTCATTACCTTCGATCCAGCCGAACTCAAAAAATAGAACGCAGCACCCTTCCGCGTCGTCTATAAGTATAAAATGAACATACCGTCCTGTGTAATCATCAAAAAAGCTATCATATGTGCCGATTACCCTTATAATTTTTCCGAAGGAATCTTCCATTTCCCACATCAAACTAAAATACTCCTCGTCGAAATCATCACCCCTGAATAATGTGAAATCAATATCAACATTAGCAGACGGCGGCGGAATGTTTTCCCTTCCCCCAACTAATACTACCATTGGGTTTTCGAGTACACTGTCTGCAATGGCTTCGGGTTGTATGTTTGGACTGCTATGCTCAATATCTTCGACAATCTCATCTTGTAAGCTTGGATTGGTTTCTACTACCTCCATGAACTCTGTGTATGTTTCGTCATTCTCGTCAATTTCATCTGCTTCGACAGGAGGAGTTGCACTCCCGACGCTAGGAAATGTAAACAGCTCTCTTGGTGTATCTGCGCTTCCATCTTGTATATCAGCCATATCACTGGCGCATCCAGCGATTATGGAAATCATAACCACGGTGAGTATTAACGCAAACAAGTTTTTCTTCATTTAGTAAACCTCCCAATTTCTATAGATTTCTGAACAGTTCCTTAGTTTTGATTTATTTGTTGTGATACATCTTATTCAAGTAACTAGAGTTGTGATAACCAAACCAAATATACAGGCTTTTATTCTCCCCTAATACGAATTTCTAACTCTTCTACAGTGATGCGCATTTTTTCGTCTATTTCTACTTGGCCAGTGATTTTGTTGCAGGAGTGAATTACCGTGGTGTGGTCGCGACCGCCGAAAAATTGACCTACTTCTGGGAGGGAAACGTCCATAAGCTTGCGACATAAGTACATAGAAATTTGGCGCGGGGTGACAATTGCTTGGGTGCGTTTGCGACCGTTTATGTCTTCTACGGAAACTTTGAAGTGTTGGGCTACGGTTTGGCGAATGTATGACATGGAGATTTCGGGTTTTTCTTGGCCTACTAGCTGGTCTTTTAGGGCGTTTTGAGTTAGCTCTAGGGTTAAGGTGTTGTTGGTTAGGCGAGAGTAGGCTATTACTTTGTTTAGCGCGCCTTCTAGGTCGCGAATGTTGGAGACTATGTTTTTTAGAATAAATTCCTTTACGAAGTCTGGTAGCTCTAGGTGTTCTTGGTCTAGTTTTTTTTCTAGGATAGCGGCACGGGTTTCGTAGTCGGGAATGTTTACGTCGGCTATTAGGCCTGATGCGAAACGGGAGGTTAGGCGGGCTTCTAAGTCTTTTAGTTCATTTGGGGGAACGTCGGAGGTGAAGACAATTTGGCGCGACATAGAAGTCATGTAATTGTACGTGTGGAACATTTCTTCTTGCGTTTCGTTTTTGCCCGCTAGGAATTGAACGTCGTCTATTAGGAGAACGTCTACATTGCGGTATTTTTTGCGGAAGGAAGGGGTTGTTTTTTCGCGAATGGACGTGATAAATTCATCTGTGAATGTCGCGCTGGAAACATAAAGCACTCGTAGTTCGGGGTTGTTGTCGTGAATTTGATTTCCTATGGAGTGTATTAAATGTGTTTTGCCCAAACCTACATCTCCGTATAGGAATAGCGGGTTGTACTCTTCGGTTTCGCCAGGGGTATCGGCAACAGCGCGAGAGCCTGCATAAGCCAACTCGTTGCACTTGCCCGATACGAAAGTTTCAAAAGTGTATTTGGGACGTAGATTAGTTTTTGCGTATTTGTTCACTTGTTTTGGACGCACTGTGTCTTGTAGGTCTTCTGGGGATATTATTTGTAATTCTACGTCGTCGGCGGTTAGATTGCGAATGTATCGCGTCATTTCGCGGTGATAACGCGCAAGCGACGACTTGAAAAAATCACTATGCGCTTGCACTATGAAAGTTCCGTTTTCATAGGAAATGGGTGTGATGGGTTTTATCATAGTTTCAAAAACCACCTGCGAAAGTGATTTTTCCAACATTCTTAGAACCTCTTGCCAAATAATATTTGTGTTCATTGTTACCCCCATTTTATTCACATAGTTATCAACAGGATGTGTATAACTATAGCATTTCCAGTTTGACTTAATGTTTATGTCAAACGGAAATGCTATTTTTTCTCCTTGCGGAGTATAGCAAAATTAGGGGGTTTTTTCAACATATATTACGCGCAGGGCGTGGCATACTGATAATTCCATGGTTAGTAGATGGTATGCTTCTGCGAACGTAGCATCGTTTATTTGGGCAGTTTGGCGTGGCGCGGGTGTGGATAATTCTTCTTGCAGGGTGTGGATAGAAATATAAATGCGGTCGTCATACGCATAACCGTGATAAATTGAACGTGTCCATTTTGGAATAGCAGCGGCGTTTCTTTCCAGCGAGGACAGAAAATTGTCGCTGGAAATTACATCTGCATACGCTGCTAGTAGTTGACGTTCTATTGAAATGGAAAAATCATCTGTGTAGGCGTGATGCAGATTAAACGCGTCGGCATAGGCAACCAAACCCACGCGGGGGAAGGCTTGTATTGCCTCATAAATTCGTGTGATTTCGGCGGCGGCTTGGTGAATGCGATAGGTGTAATCGCCGCGGGTGAAATGGCTGATTCCCAGCGGAAGTATCATTATTGGCTTGTGCTGATGAAACGCGCCGTAAAATGTCTCCAATTGCGAAAGAATATCTACATAACAATCCTCCGCGTCCCAAGTCGCCAGTAATGGTAATGCCACCCAGTCAACGAAATTATGCCCAGGGTAAAACGTATTTGTAGGCGTTGCAACATGGGTTGGCGATACCCACACAAACGCTGCCATTGGCGCGTGCGCATGGAAGGCATTGCGCGCCATTCGGAATGTAGTTGTATACTCCGCCGCCATTATTCCATGCCCTGGCGGGTAAAACGCCACAAACATAGGCAAGTTAAGCGAACCAAGATGATTAGCCAAATTTACCACAAGATACGATACGGGAAGTTCCATAGCTTCGGGGTCGGCTGGCGGGTGAATTATTAAAAGCGGCGTTGCCATAGTCGCCATGCATTGCAACAACCACGAAAACGGAATTTCATCACCAAGAAACATTTCATGTACGTAAACGGCGTGCCGCTTGCCCGTGAGTTCCTCAAGTGTACGCAACGGCATGTCTGGCGATAACCATGCCGCTAAATACGCCCCTTCCGTTGGCTCGTACATTGCGCGGCTTCCTCCTACGCCAAAACCAGCACCAGCGTCGCGAAATAATACCGTGTATGGTTGCGGTATTGGTTCTTCGTATTCATATTCCGCATTTGCTTCTATGCTTCTGTGTGGGCGTGGGCTTCCTGTTATTTGCGGTGGATTCGCCGTCGCACACCCCGCGAAATTGAACATTACCACCAGCGTTACCACCATAAAAATTAGCTTTACCATTTTGGGCGACACTCTTTTCTAAAAGCGGCATAGCCGCATATACGTTTACTGAAATTCTTTTTCTAAATTTTCGCCCATGTTGTTGATTTTTACACGCATAAGAAAAAAAGGCGGCACAGCCGCTTTTCGCCGATGACATGTATTGGTACGCCGCGCATACGTCTCGAAGCCGTGGACAGTTTTCTATGCAAAAAAAGGCGGCAACCATTTCGTGGTTGCCGCCATGCGGTGATGCTGATATTAAATTACTTTATCGCTTAATCAATCCTATCTCTCCAGCCATTAGGGTCGTAAATCGCCCAGAACGCTGGCTTGGGGCGATAGAAGCGGTCGAAATGGGTTGCCGCTCCCGCGCCGCGCCAACTGCTGCCGTCTTCGCGTCCCCATATTGATACGCGGTCGATATAGTCGGCAAATTCTGTATACCACTGGAATAATTGTGCGAACATTTCGGCTTGGCGGATTAGTTGCGCTTCGGTCATTGTGAAGGGGGCTGGTACTACTTGATTGAAGTGAATGTCTAGTTCTGTTACGTGGATTCTCGCGCCTGTTTGGGCGAAGCGTTCTAATGCGGCGTGGACGTTGTTTAGGTTTGTGTTGTGGTTGTAATGAGCCTGCATTCCTATTGCTTCAATCAGTAGACGACCGTAGTCGGGGTGGTCGGGATTGTTGTAGGCTGGGTTGTTTTCGCTGTCGGCGTGCCAACGCTCGTTTAGTTCTTCAGTCATGTATGCCATTGCGTTGCGCTTTTGTGGCATTTCTTCGTTGAAATCGTTGTAAATTAGCAATGCCGTGGGCGCGTAACGACGAGCGAATACAAATGCATAGTAAATGTAATCGTAAGCGCGTTCACCCGCGTCGAAGTCTGCGCCGTTTGCAAAGGCGTGATACCATGGAACATAGTTGCGCAAGGCGCGTTGCCATGTGCCTACATTATAGACGGGGCTTCCGTCTGGGCCTCCGCTTGGTACGTTTGCCGCGCCGCCATTGGTGAATACTTCGTTGGTTACGTCCCATGCGTCTATTCTGTCGCCAAAGTATCCTGCGTATTGCTGTATAAACCAACGCATGTTTTCCATTGCTTCTGCGCGGGTTAGAATTTCAGTTGTAGCGGGGTTGCGATATAACCACGGGGCAGATTGCTCGTGCCATACGAGAGTATGCCCTACCATATATAATCCGTGTTCTTCTGCGAAATTCACCATCACCCGTGAGCCAGCAAGATTCAAATTCGCGGGGCGTGTGTGCTGGTTGCCACCGCCAGAAACTGCCGCTACCTTCATAGCGTTTTCGGCGGTTACGGCGTTGTAATGATGTAGGTACATCTCAATCACGTTGAAGGGGTTATCTTCAATAAGCGAGGGTTCGAGGATATTTCCAAAAATAAAATAATCTTCCCACCGCGCCGCGAGTGACGGCAAAGTCATATCCCATTCGGGGGTGGGTGCATTCGCGCCGCCGATTGCTACGCCTGTAGCAACAATTGCTTGCCCACTATCAAAAAATGGCGCGGAATTTCCATCTTCAAAATTGAAGAACGCGATAATCTCCCCATCACGCGACACAGAAAAATTGTCAATATAAAATGTCGCATTGGCCGAGGGATTAGGCGCACCGTTGTTTTTCACGATTTGGATATTGTCGGGAACTGCCGTTACCCCAACAGATAAGTCCAAGATTCCTGTAACATGATGCCATTCGGGTTCAGCGTCCACGTAGAACACAGGCGAAGGCATAATATGCCGCCATAATGGCCCGCTGGTTTGCACAAGAACTCCCACATCTAAATCACCCTGCGCTACCGCTGTGAATATATCCATAGAAAATTCGTAAATGTTCCCAACCTCAAGCCCCAGCGCGGCTGTAGGAACTTGCGCGCCGTCCCATTGCTGATTTCCCAATGTTTCCACACGCAAGGAAATGCTTCCGTCTGCTGGAACGTACATTGCCGCGAAGTCTATTACTTCTGGCTCGGGTTCGGGGGTTGGTGTTGGTTCGAGCGTTGGGGTAGGTGCTGGAGTTTCTTCCGTGTAACCGTTGCCGTTTTCTTCGGGCGCATCTCCATTATCGCCACATGCCACCAGCACAAACATCATCATACATATCAAAAAAATTGCTACTTTCAACTTGCTAAACATTAATATCCCTCCGTTTTTTTAACTGCATTTTTAACAGCCTAGGGCTGTTGCATATGCCTGCTTCGCGATTGTATCTCAATTATGCAATCATGAAGCACGTTTTGCAACAGCCCCGTTATACGTTGCCGTTATTAATCTATTAAATCTCTCCAGTTGTGAGGGTCGTAGATTGCCCAGTATGAAGCTTTTGGACGGAAGAAGCGGTCGAAATGGGTAGCCGCGCCATCACCGCGCCAGTTGGTGCCGTCTTCGCGTCCCCAGATTGTTACGCGGTCGATGTAGTCGGAAAACTCCATATACCATATGAATAGTTGCGCAAACATTTCGGCTTGACGGAGTTCTTGCTGTTCTGTCATTGTAAATGGTGCGGGAACTACGCCACGGAAGTGAATATCAAGTTCTGTAACGTGGATTCTCGCGCCTGTTTGTGAAAACAGTTCAATTGCGGCACGCACGTTATCAAGATTGGTATTGTGATTGTAATGCGCCTGCATTCCAATAACTTCGATTAGCAAACGACCATAGTCTGGGTGGTTGGGATTGCCATATGCTGGGTTGTTTACGCTGTCGGCGTGCCAACGCTCGTTGATGCCCATGGTCATGTTTGCCATTGCGTTACGTTTATGTGGTGCTTCTTCGTTGAAATCGTTGTAAATGAGAAGCGCGGAAGGCGCGTAACGACGAGCAAACACAAACGCATAATAAATATAATCATATGCGCGTTCGCCAGCATCAAAGTCTGCGCCATTTGCGAAAGCATGATACCACGGTACATAGTTACGAAGGGCGCGTTGCCATGTGCCTATATCATAGACGGGGCTTCCTTCTGGGCCATGCCCGCTATTGTTTGCCGAACCGCCATTTGTGAACACTTCGTTGGTTACGTCCCATGCGTGTATTCTGCCTTCAAATTCACCAGCGTATTGCTCTATAAACCAACGCATATTTTCTTTTGCTTCGGCGCGGGTTAGATAGTCGCCTGTGATTGGATTGCGATACAACCATGGTGCGGATTGTTCGTGCCATACGAGGGTATGCCCCACCATGTATAGGTCGTGTTGCTCTGCAAAGTTTACAATTGTACGCGCTCCGCCAAGATTAAGATTGACTGGGCGTGTTGTCTGTTGGCTTCCGCCAGAAACTGAATCTACCTTCATAGCGTTTTCAGCAGTAACAGCGGCGTAATGATGCAGGAACATATCAATTACATTACGCTCGTTGGTGTTAATCAGCGACGGCTCAAGAATATTGCCAAAGATGAAATAATCTGCATAACGCGCCGCAAGTGATGGTAATGTTAAATCCCAAACAGGCTCAATTGCTTCGTGGCGGGCTATCTCGATAATTTGAATATTGTCGATATACCATACCGCTGGTTGACGCTCACGCTCATTCACGCGGAAGCGGAATATTAACGAATTAACATCACCAGTAGAGTGGTCAAGTTCAAATTGAGTTGTCACATTCACCCATGAATCCATAGGCGTTAATGTAGTAAGGTCTACGTCATTGGTAGGCTGATGCGCTGGCGAACCAAAATGCCCATCAAAGTTTATTCCACCGCCAGGAATGGTTGTACGCCCTGGGTTGCGGTCACGCGGAATATATAACCACCATGATATTTTGTAAACTCCACCTTGTCGAAGCGACTCTGATAACGGAAGCTGAAAAAAGTTTCCCGCTCCACTTGTGTAATTCCCAGTAATATTGGTCAGACGAAGCGAATAATTATCATCTTGACCAAAATCCGTCACGCGTTCGGTACTTACTTGGCCGCCGCCCGTACCTGCGAAGTTGTCGTCTTCAAATGTTACTTGGTGCAATAAAATTCCCGCAGGTATTTCTTCTTCTGGTTCTATTGGTACATGTACTAACTCTGTTGCTTCTTCGTATGCTTCGACGGGGGTTAATTCCACTCCGTCGTAGTCGTCCTCAGCGGCAGTTTCGTTACATGCTGTTAGCCCTGCCGCCATCAAAGCCATTAGCAAAATTGCAATCAGTAACCGCAGTTGTTTCATTTTCACAAAATTACTAAACATCTCGTCACCCTCCAATTAAAATTTACGAAAATTATACACCATATCGGCATTTTTGTCGCGGTTTTTCATAGATATAAGCTAAGAAATAATTTCTTCCTCGTCGGAAGTGATGTAATATTTCCCGTCCACGCTAATAAGGCGGTTGAAATCACTTTGCGTTGGATTTTTCTCCAAATAAATAAAGCCATTACCCTCCGACCTATCAACTGCGTAAATGAGATGATTTAGCACGTTTAAGCCCAGCAAAACGGTATCGCCCCAATTCTCATCCAGCCCTGCATACACTCTAACATTTTCTAGCCGCAAAGTCCCCATTGTCAAACTGGGCAACACAACAGGAACAACCTTCATCGTGCCTCCCGAAATACGAATTTTTGTAACTTCAGAAGGTCGCGCTGTAAGCCCCAAAGTCCTTGCTAATTTAAGCGTTATAACCGTGTTTGG
>Ga0123355_10004781_pt1 | contig 19717 bp, 20 predicted proteins | sample TergutEmb28metaG_3_FD_89872 | JGI IMG/M metagenome (GOLD analysis project Ga0123355, IMG submission 89872) | Embiratermes neotenicus P1 segment gut microbial communities from Petit-Saut dam, French Guiana - Emb289 P1 | ecosystem: Host-associated > Arthropoda: Insects > Digestive system > Gut ...
AGTGGCAGGTTGTTTGGTGAGGGCGTGACAAGTGGCAGGTCGATTGGTGAGGGCGTGACAAGTGGCAGGTCGATTGGTGAGGGCGTGACAAGTAGCACTGTTTCCTGTTCCATGAAATCTTTTGATAGAATTGTCACCAGTCACAGCCTTAGTGACCGGCGTGACAGGTCGAGTGGTGGAAGGAAGGGAACGTAATATGGCAACTGCAAACAAACTTGGTGTTCTGCAAAAGGTAAAACAGAAGAAATGTGTACCTTTCTGGTCATTTTGCAATGATCTGGAAAAAAACAAGCAAAGTATGGGAATTGGAAAGCAGTAGCCAAGATTGCTGAGTCACTAATTTTGGGGATGTGGAAGTCTTGGCAGTACTTTTGCAACAGTCTGTGGTCAGACTGGTGAGAAAGGACATTGGTGTGTGGGTAATTGAACGTACAGGTAGGTGTGAACTGCATAATATTTATTTGGTTCTAGGAAACCAGTGATATAGCCAGGTGTCTGCCAATGTCATTTCTCGCAGTTTTATAATTTATTAACAGTCTGTTTATGTTGCTCACCGGCAGGACTGGCACGCCACATATGCGGTCAGTGGACACACTGTGCCAGCATTACTGTGACGACAGCAGCCACACCTTCACACAGTGCTCTGAATACACACACAGTGCACATCATGCACTGAATGATATTGTCCTCCTGCACCCAGTCAATGCAGTACTATCTGTAGCAACTGCGTCTCACTTAGAGCGCTACTTTGATTGGTTTCGCGGTGCAAAAGTGGCCAACCTTGCTGAGAAGTTTTTCCAATTTCACTGAAGTTGGACAGAACCTCTCATTATATTCACACTGCCCTCCAATTCACTCTCCTTTTCTGTATATACTTTGTCCCTGAATTGCCACAAGTTCATTCTTGCCTTCCAAATCGCTGGATCACATATTGACTTAACTGTAACCTAAACACAATGTCCTCACTCTCCTGCTGTATCACACAGTATATAACTGTGGCTACTCTGACCTTACTTGCTACCTCAGTCCAAAGGTGCTATAAAACCACAAGTGAATATGGCAGGAAACCTCTTTATGAAACCAACACTTGTCATAGGCTGAAAGTTGCCTGTCATTTTGTTCAGATTTGCTAGTTGCTCGTCACTTGTCATTCTGTGAAACAGATTGTGGTCAGTTATATCATTCTGAACATTATTTTCACCTGTCAAGACAGATCTTCTTGGTCTGTGAAACAGGCCCTAGGAATTATCACAATATTTCACAAAACATAATTTGGTCATCGCTGAGCGACGACCAAATAATGTTTTAATATATTTCAGTCTAATTATTTTATGTAATTGTAATTTGAACAGCCTTAATTTTAATAACTCATGTAACTTAACGAAGCACAAGTTTTTAAACTCCGTGAGGATGACACAGAGGTGTCAAAACATGTAGCAGTGAATGCCATATAAAGAGAAAATACTGTGATATATATTTGTGCATTAGTTGGTTGTGATAAAATCAGGCCCCAGGAATGTTATGCTGTATCAACTGGTATCTATGTACTGACGTTCTGAAGGATTGTATTGCCACATATATTATTATTTGCGTCACTGCGTGTAACTACATGTGTAACCGACTAGTCTTAAACATCAACTTTCACTACATATCATAAACAATATGAACAAGAAGCCATATTGACTGACACATACAAGTTCAAATGTTACCTCAAATACACATGAATTGTAAATGGATGTTACAGACTTGTGCGATGTTATCACATGTTGATTGGTTATTAGTGGGCTATGTATTTAACATTTGACCTGGGGTCACATCCCACAAGAATTGAATCTATAGCAGCACTGCATCTGGTAGTCTGAAATCTAGCATTACATGATATCTGTAGTCCCCAGTGATACCCACTATCTCAGCCAGTGCCATGCTTGTCGTCAATGCCCATACTTAGCCACCACTCTCTCTAACCATACAACTCACATTTGTGAAGGTGCAGTCTGCAGCTGTCACAGAAGCTTTTGTCCGTTTGTTTGATGCTGGACTCGTGTATCGAGCCAACTCTCTTGTGAACTGGTCGTGTGTCCTGCAGTCAGCCATCTCAGATATAGAAGTCAACTTCAAGGATGTGACTGGAGCCACTGCGTTTGAGGTCCCAGGCTACTCTGAACCTGTTGAATTTGGTGTGCTTACCAACTTTGCATACAGACTGTGTGACAGAGGTAATCACTGATTTCTTTTCCCACTTGTTTATGAGAATGTTAGGGAACGGCATTAACAAATTAAATTGAATGTGTAAAGAAATTAAGAGGAGATTAAATTCAAAGAATGCATGCTGCCATTGGTTCCATACTTTTTTGTCTTCCTGCTTGCCATCTAAAAATGTTAAGACTGTTTTATATGGGTGTGAAACTTGGTTTCAAACATTAAGGTAAGAAGACAGAGCAAGGGTGTTTGAAAATAGGGTGCTGGGGAAGATATTGTGGGCTTCAGAGGGAAAAGTAACAGAAGACTGGAGAAAATTGCATAATGAGTAGCTTTATGATTTGTACTGTTCTCCATATATTATTTGGGTGATCAAATCAATGAGGGTGAGATTTGCGGTGCATGTGGCAGGCATAAGGGATAAGTGTGCACAGGGTTTTGCTAGGAAAACTTGAAGGAAGGAGATCTCTCGGGAGACCTAGGCATAGATGGGGGATTAAGGTGGATGTTGAGAAATATGATGGAGTGGAATCGTCTGGTACAAGACAAGTGGCGGCCTGTAGTGAACAGGATAACAAACCTTCGGGTTCTATAAAATCTGGGGAATTTTTGACTGACTGAGAAATGATTAGTGTGACCGATCAGTAACATATTACAGAGTGTGACACTGTTAGTTGCTAACACTGTGTAGCGTGACCAATCAGTAACATATTACAGAGTGTGACACTGTGTAGCATGACCAATCAGTAACATATTGTGGAGCACTGCTGGAATGATACTGACAGGAAAAACTAAAGTTCTGGGACAAAAACATATCCCAGTATTCTTCTGTACACCACAGATTCCACACGACTAGTGTAGGATTGAGTCTGGGTCCTATTTGTAGGCTGGCAGATGACTGCTTGAACCATGGCTTGGGCTCTGAGTGGCCTTTAAAGGGCTGCAGAAATAATGATTGAGTGCTGGAGAAAGATGAACAGGGCCTTTTGTGAGTTCTGTAATGTTTTGTTTATGCTGTTGTTGCTTTACGTACTGCATGTGTTTGGTTCTAGAGGGAGAGATAGTGGTGTCCACCACACGAGTGGAGACCATGCTGGGTGACACAGCAGTGGCTGTACATCCTCTTGACGCTAGGTACAAGTGTGTGATTGGTGAACATGTGTGGCATCCCTTCCGAGAGGAGAGAGTTCCTATCATCTGTGATGATTTTGTCAATCCAGATCTGGGAACAGGTGAACACAACACAGTATTTATTTGATGAGTGTTAAGTTATACACTACATGAGCCAACAGGAAGTGGCAACTGATAGTTGTAAATTAAACTAGTGCTGTGTGTAGTTTGTGTTTATAGTTGAGTGGAAAATGTCAATTAGTTCTTATTTATGAATTAAATATAGTGTAAATGTAATCGAAGTTTTAAATGTCAGACACAAATGTCATAAGTGTGAGGTCACAAGAATGCATGTGATGTCACTTTCTGTCAGGCGCAAGTATAATCTTTTCAGGGAAACCATTTTGTGTCCTTTCTCTTAAATCTTATCCCTTTTGTACCTCATTTCCTTGGCTTCTCTTCTTTTTCTGTTTTTTGTTATCCTGTCCTCCTTTTCATTTACCCTCTGCACCTAACAACAGTTCACATGACTGTCATTCGAAGGCTGTTATAATTCTAGAAAATGTGGAAGTGTATATTGTTCTCTGGAAAACAGAAGGCAGAGAAGTTTCTAGGCTCACCCATATGTACTGTGAAAGGTACGAAGGTCAACACAGTTTTCAGAAGACTCTGACTACTATTGATGATATACAGAAGCACAGTAGAATGGTCACAGTTGACCGATTCAACCCAGTATTTGCCTTGCTTTTACATAATTGCAGAAGGCAGTGACCGGATAACACGCTAGCTGACCGTCCTGACACTGTACATAGCTGCAGTCGGCACAGTGTGGTTGCTGGGACTCTAACCTTGGAACAGCCAAGCAGTGTTTTTCCTCTTTAAAACACATTTACTCTTTTGGGGATGAATTTGTAGCTCACGTTACTGCATGTTTTGTGGATGGATATAAAGTGCTATGTAGTGTATTAGCAGTGCCTCCCCGGCAACAAGCTGCCAGACATCGTCACTCCTCCTTCAGCAGTCAGCACGTTAATCTGGTCACTTGTGTTGATCTGCTATCAAATAAAACTTGAGCACTGTTTGGTAAGCAGCATCTTCTATCAGACAGTGAGTGTACCATCCTGCTGGGGCATGTACCCTGTAACACCATAACAGTTACCCCACAGTCAAGTGCCAGTGCACATGATACTCTCTTTGTGCATAAGGTGATACTGGACTGACAGCTGTAGACTAAGTCATGGGACTTTTATTTTCATGTTCTGAGCAGAAGTTTCAAAGCATCCATATGAACCTTAAGGTTGTGGTGTGTTTAGAAATGGAACATTCTTATTTGTAGCTCTTAGCTACAGGATTGATATTGTGATGATAATGAAGAGTTATGTTCATTGTGTTCGGTGTGATTAATAAGAATGCAGATGTGTGCGTTAGTATGGGGGCAGGGGGAAATATCGCTTGCATATTGTGTCATACAGTTCGGTGTGTTAATTCATTATGCATACCGAAGCTGTTCAATAGCAGTGATGTTAACTTTGTAATGTGGTTTTACTGTTTGAGACATATTATTGACTTTTGAGGTATTTCAGTGGTTGGATTGTCAGATATAATGGTGCAGTTGTTCCTGTGCATGCCATAATGGTGCATGGGGGCATGGAGAGAAAGGTGCACTCATTCTTAGCCTCAGCACTGGATGGAAATGAGTGGTCAGCTTCATGCTGCGGCCACTCAGTTTCTGGGGTGTGAGAGTGTGCGGCTGTTTGTGTCTGTATGTAATTTATTGTGCAATGTAGTGGAAATTCTGAGGGCGGAACTTCTAGAATATAAAGAGTTACATTTAGTGCTGGTGAGACTGTTGAGCTCTCACTGATCCACAGCATCAGCCTGTCTCTGGGACCCACCCAGCCTCCTGTTCGATGGTACTGGGGGTACAGCATCTGAAGTATGAACATAGCTTCAACAGCCATAGGCTATCATAATGGTGTACATTTTGTATTGTATTCAGATGTTCTGTGTTATATCTGCAATTGAACATGAGAACTTGATGGCATGCTTATATTTTGGTGTGTACTGAGTGGCCAAAGGTCACTGTACCCCTGCAGTGGCTTGCCACTTCCTGTGGTACACTGTGACAGTTGAGGGTGGTGTATGGCAATACTCACAGTATCGTTATGTATGCACAATGTACCACTGCACATGGCAGACACATACAGGATTACAGAGTATGTGGGGGTGCAATGGCGTCTTGACCACTCTATATTAAGTACATGCTTTGTGGTAGGGGTGAGCAGAAATTGCATGTCTGCTTTCAGGAGCGGTTAAGGTGACCCCAGCACATGACTACATTGACTTTGACGTTGGAAAGAGACACAACCTGGAAATGATTTCCATCATCAATGAAAAAGGAGAGCTGAATGAAAAGTGTGGCAACTTTTCTGTGAGTATCGTGACATGTCATTTGTTATGTACGTTACAAGGCGCCTGTGAACTTGCTATGGCTGAAGGAGAAAATTTCATTTTGACAAGACTTTTGTTCCTATGTGACAGATGTACAAAACTGGATAGACAGCAGCATGCGTGGACTTACTACCAACAGTCTGCCCTCAGCTGTCCCACAAGAAGACGTATCCTGTAGGTGGTGTAATGTGAACAAGACAAAACAAGTCATCTGTCTATTTCTGTACATGTGTAATACAGCAGTAACAGTTTGTGTCAAACTGCGATGTTCTCATCAACGTTTTATTACCAACTGACGCATAAAAGAATTGCTTTAAAAAAAGTATTAAAATTTACATTAAGAATGCTCCAACATGTTTTGGTGTGATCACCATCATCAGGGAGCGCACTACACAATATTGCTAAACTTACGTAGGTTATTTGGAAAGTAAGTACCGTCAGCGCATATCTCTCGCACATCCTTGAGACTGTCACTTTGTGCATGTGCAGTGACTTCCTCTATCAATTGAGAAGCCACAGACGCCATTTCGTGAAATTCGTGTTATGTTTATGTTTGTTCCTGTGCATTAAACATGTTTAAGACAATTGAAGGGGCCACCGACTGTGAAATACGGTCTGTAATTCGTTTTTTGAACACTAAGAATGTGCTACCAAGTGAGAGTCATCACCAGATCTGTCCAGTGTATGGTGACAATGCGATGAGTGATGGCATGGTCAGGAAATGGGTTCGGATGTTCAATGAAGGGCAAGAGAACGTGCACGATGAGGCGCGAAGTGGGCGTCCATCTTTGGTGAATGCTGATTTGGTGCATAAGGTCAACGAAAGATTGTGTGACGACAGACGTTTCACAATTTCTTATCTGTCCCTGCACTTTCCTCAGATTTCAAGGACTCTACTCTATGACATTGTCAGTAGTGAGTAACATCGCAGGAGGCCGCATTCTATGAGGAGGGTATACAAAAACTTGTGTCCCACTACGATAAGTGCCTCAATAATGGCGGCAAATATGTGGAAAAATAGTTTGAAGAATGTAGAATCTGATAACATTAAAATTTTGTAGGAAACCTTACTGGATTTTTTTTACAGTGAAATGGTATTTATGTTCTGAATAAGCCTCGTACATTTGTAAAACACTCAGTTAAAATACATCAGTGTGGTTAATCTGGCGGTGATTTTAATACTCCTTTTAAAGCATTTCTATTGTGAATCAGTTGGTAATAAAACTTTGATAATATCAAGATGCATGGTACAATTGTGAGGGAAAGAATGCAGTGTTCTCTACTTGGCACTTCTCATAACAAAGTGTTCTCCATTAAAATGCAGTGGCCATTAGTGCAGTGGCTTGTTACATGGACCAAATAAATTGTGTACATTAAAGTTTGTAAATGCATGCTTAAGAAAGGATTATTCTGTCCGTGCCACCACTGTACATGAGAATGTTCTGTGTGCACCTTGACCCTGGCGATGGAACCGGTAGCCTCACCACATTCACATTGCAGTTCAGTATTAAATGGTATCATAACCCAGAGATGAAGATCTGAATGCACACTGTCATGAGAACCTCAACTCTTGTAAAATATTTGAGGTTTTAAGAATGTGGAGAGTTATGGGAAAGAACTGAATCGATGTGTTTCAGAACATGAAGCGGTTTGATGCAAGGAAGTGCATAACAGAGCAATTGGCAGCACTTGGTTTGCTGAGAGGGAAGCAGGATCACGCAATGCGAGTTCCTTTTTGTAGCAGGTCAGGCGATGTAGTGGAACTGCTTCTGAAACCTCAGTGGTGAGTGTTGGTCGATATGAGTGTGGGCTGTCCTCATGTGGCATTTCACCCAAACAATGTTGTTTTGGGTGAAGAATAAGAGACCAACTTGATGTCACTAGTTATTAAGCTTTATTTCACTTCTTCTATGCTCAACATGTTTCGGACAGTAATACATCCGTCATCGGGAGCCTGCGACTTTTCTATTGTATCACCACATTGGTCGTGTGTTCTTGTTTCGATATGTGTTGGAGTATTGGTGTGGCTGGGTTGGGGTGGTATCCATGTATTTTGTGGTTTTTCTACAAGATTTTCATCCCTGCTGCTGTGATGCTAGATTGGTCTTTTTTCCATTAGTATTGATGTTTCACTGCCACACAGCAGGGTGTGGATTGCTGATGTTTTGTATATTTGTAGTAGTCTGGTTTGTTTCTGGACTTACCGATGTTGCAGCATTGAAGTCACCATCTTCAGGGTGAGTGTGAAAGCAGCAAGAACGCACAGTGTAATTCATTGCCATACAGTCAATTACACAGCAGACCAAGGCTGTGAATATCTAAGAACAAGAGCATTTCTTTTTGTCTCCTTGACCACAGTCACTACTGACAGCCATGACACATGATGATGTCACTGTCCTTCACTGTGTCAGGAGCTACTGAGCCGTGATGCACACTGACATCATAGTATTTATTGTGTCAGGAACATCTGACTCCATTACTCAGTTTCATGTCCGAGAAGTCTTGGGTGTTTGTATAGAGATTGGTTGTGCACCTGCCACATTTTGTGTAGTATTGCTATGTGAACTGCTTGTGCTAGCATTGTCTGTAGGCTGTAACATGCCTCTTAATGAACAAGAGTTGAGCATTTTCTCTTCACTTTTCAGGTTTGTTAATTGCAAGGCGATGGCACAGCGTGCTGTGAGAGCCGTACAAGAAGGACAACTGAAAATTGACCCAGATGTCTTTGAGAAAACTTGGTACAGTTGGCTACATGATGTCAGGTAGGTTTGTGAGGTCTGAGTGCTCTGTTATAATGTTATGTTTTCATGTAAAGGTAAAGGTAAAATGTTCCTATTACAGGCCCAGTGTGGCCTGGAGGGTGGGTAGAGGTATAGCTCTACTCTTACGTGACCACGGCACTAGAAGGGGGTGAGTGGTCAGCAGCAAGCCCCAGCTACACTTTACCCCAGGGAAAGACCTGGTACCCAATGTACAGGAGGCTGGGTGGGCCCCAGGTCCAGTCTGGATGGGTGGAAAAATCTTGTCCCCATGGGGATTCGATCCCGGACCGCCCAGCCCATAGTCAGTTGCTATACTGACTGAGCTACCCAGCCCACATGTTTTCATGTACACATAGATGTGCTTAGTTTCCTCATACCTTAGGGCTTTTCCGACACAAATTTTGTGTAAAATTCTCATTTTTTCCATTCGTGCTGTGTCTCATGAGTCTAACCCTTCCTAATGTTAATCACTCAAGTAGTAATAGGTATAAAATACATATTATGAAGCTGTCTTTGTGTAGTTTTTTTCCAGTCCTTTTGTTGTTTCTCTCTCCCAACTATGCTTCATTCTCAGGCACTCATTATGTGTTCTTCCCTTTGATTGAGGGCCCAGGCTTTGTATTGATACAGGACAACTGCAGTAAATAAGAGTGTACAAGATTCTGAAAGTGTGTGATAGCAATTTTTCTAGAATTTAATCTGCTCTTAATTTCATCATGAATACAATTTTGGTTTATTACAGTAAGTCCTGCATTAATGTTGGGGTAAGAGTCTTTAAAATTGTGACACGGAGCCAAACAGCATACAGACATTCTGTTGCATAACAATTAATGACGTTACCCTGTAGTCTGACTGGTGATGATCCCACCACCTGCCAGCAGAACAATGTTAGTTCAAGTCTAGACAACATTCATAAAATGTTTGTTCATGTAAATTTGCCAGCATTGTTCCGGGCTACATTAAATGAGGAGTGCCTGTACTCTTGATCCCAGATACATAAAACTGTTACATTTTGAAAGAATCCTACCTTATATTATAATTTGGTGCTGCATTCTTGTGACATGACACACACTTGTTCTTTCGTTTTCTGCCTTTATAAAATAAGCTCAGATATGCAGGGTTTTTGTTGTAGTGCGCAGCGTTGCATGTTGTGCACACTGTGGATGTGTGTGCACTCAGCTAGAGGTAAGCTTACAGTCAGGTATTGGGGTAGATATTTACACAAAATGTGCTGGGAGCAATGGAATGTAGTTCATTTTGCTTGAAACATGTTCAGAAAATAACCAATAAAAATTTGGTAATAATCGCATTGCTTCTGGGTCAGACACTGTTTTACGGAATAACTACGTTGGAGTGCCCTGTGATTTGAGCATGGCTGTGAGCATGCCCACAGTGGGAGTCAGGATACAATCAGTGCTAAGTACTATGCAGGTTTATTGCATGAGATTTCACTGCCATCCTTACTTGGTACCTGTCACCAACAATGTGTCCAACCAAACATGGTGAAGAATTGGAAATTATTATCTGACTGCACTGCACTGTGTTCACTGAGGGATACACCACACACACACACACACAAAAATATTAAGTAAAGTCAAATAAATCACCATAAAGTTTGCTAAGTGTATGAACTTAAATAAAATTGTATCGTTAATTAAATTAAGAACACAAGATGTTTAGAAAGTGGTCTGAATACAGTGTTTGATAACTGTCAAGGGAATTATTAAGGAACACGTTACTGACTTTAACAGAGACTGGTGTGTGTCTCGTCAGCTGTGGTGGGGGCATCAGATTCCAGTGTATGAGTGTTCGAGCATCATGAACTCACAGTCGAGCGTGTGGGTGGCCGCTCAAAACGCCGAAGATGCAAGGAAGAAGGCTGCGACCATGCTGGGCGTGCTGGAGTCTGATGTGTTGCATGTGTGCCAAGATGATGACGTGCTGGATACCTGGTTCTCTTCAGCCCTCTTGCCATTCTCTGCGCTTGGCTGGCCTGGAAAGGTGTGACAACCAGAATGTTACCACATGCTTCAATAGCATAGCAGTTATTGTCTCTTTCTTTCTGTGCTTTTTAACTTTTATCAAGCAGGAATATTGTGTTTGAAGATTCAAGCTGTCTGGGATGTAATGCTGTGTCTTTGGGTGAGCAGTTGCTCTAATTTGGATGTAAACATAGGTAACTGCACACCCAATGGCACAGTGTCACATCCCAGAAGAACTGAATCTTCAGCTGCAAGAAAATCAAGTCTTGCACATTACTTTACTTTCTAAAATCAGTACCTGAAATTGCAATTTTCAAGGTACACATAGTTTAGTGTTAGAATTATTAACATATTTGTGTTGTTCATTCAACAGTTCTGTCTTATGTGAACTGTCTAACAATCAAGATTCACCAACTGTCTCTGTCTCCCAAACTGGCTTCTCTTCAGTTTCTTCCCATGTCCTTCCTTCATTCCTCCCTCCCTGCCTTGTTCTGTGTCTTTTCTTTCCTAACCTGCTTTTTTCCGTTTTGATCTTGCGCTTCCTGCTGGGCATTTTACTTTTTTAGTGAGTACGGACAAGGGCAGCAATAGGCACTTCCTCCGGTTTTTAACTGAAAGTCATATCTTTACTGGATGTTTAATTTGAACTTTTGGATAGCTGTACAGAATTTAGTGTTCTCTTGTTGGATTCAGAATTGTCATATAATATTAACTGTTCTAATTTCTGTGAGCGCTCAGTTTCAGCTGTTCTGGGTTGTGCAGCAGCGTTCTGTAGGTGGATATTACTGTTTCAGAGTAACATGCTGCCTCCATCTTCATTGTCAAATTTACATACTTGTAAGCCAAATTTGAATTGTCTGCATATGACTTGAAAAAGTCTTCTGGGTATGGTATTGTTACAGACTGAGCAGTACTACCCTCTGACACTGATGGAGACTGGGCATGACATCCTGTTCTTCTGGGTGGCTCGAATGGTCATGCTGGGAACGGAACTCACAGGACAGCTACCGTTCAAGGTGATGTTACAGTAGTGAGCAAGATCACAGTTCAGTTGGTGCTGTACAGCTGTGGTGTTCACAATTAATTGGCACTCAATAAATCTCCACATGCATTAGAAACTGTGTATGGTGAAAGCTGAGTCTGGCATTTCTGTGGGGACTGCAGATGGGAAAACAACAGTTGATGGAAGGCATTAAATTAATGAGTGAGAAACACAAAACTTTAAATTAATGTGTTAGAAACACAAAACACAAAAACTGTGAACATTCTAGTTTCACTACGGTGTTTATAAACAAGAAAGCAATTACCTTAATACCCATGTGGAAATCAAATTTTTTCACAGCAGTTTGTGATGATCAGTTCTTTAGTGGAAGCCTTACGTATCAGTTAAGGCAGTGCCAGTTCCAAGTTCAGATGTTCTGTTTGTTATGCTGAGTTATGCTGTGCACATAAAAGAACGGTTCGTTTCATAACCAGCATGTGCTTCAGTAGTACTCCGCACTGGTTCAGGTTCATCTCCATCTTGTATCTCCCTTGTCATTCTGCTGTCATCACGCAGCTCATTGAAGCTGGAAATGCTGCAGTTGGCAAGGCAAGGCAAGGCAAGGCCACTGGTTGCAGTACATAGGAACTCAAACCAACATCCTCAGGGCCTAGCCAAGTCTTGTCCTTATGGAAGTCATCATCATCATCATCCTCACTACTGGAGTCCAAGCGTGCTGCCACAACACCCTGGTTATACAACGAAAATAATCAGTGACTAATTTTAATAGTGATTTTAGTGAGGAAAGAGTAGTTCCCCGATGATGATCTTAGGATCGAAACATGTCGGAGCAATTTTAGTGTTTTAATGTGAAATTTTATGTATATGCATCAGTTGGTATACTAATTATACAAATTCGACAAGATGCGCGGTGCAACAACAAGGATGACACAGTAAGTTGATTTTTTTTTTTTTCTTCTTGCAGAATGTTTTGCTGCATGGAATAATTTGTGATGCTCAAGGAAGAAAAATGTCCAAGAGTCTAGGAAATGTCGTGTTACCTGAAGATCTTATTTTTGGCATCTCATTGGAGGTACAGTTGCATTGTGGTTACTTTTGTTTGTACAGCTGGAACTATTGCAAGGCACGTTCCACAGTTAAGGTACCGCAGCCTGTGACTTCTCTGTCGGTGTAGCCTGGTTGTTCTTGTAGTGGCGGTAACGTGAAACGTAGAGTTTATTTGTGCTGCACTGGCAACACTTTGAAGGTGACTGATCCTACAGAAATGAGGAAGTGTAAAAGGCTGTTTTTTAATGATTGCATATACAAGTACCCTCATTTCTAGTGTGACAGAACTTTTAAGCTTGTGCCAAAAGAGGGAAAATGTGTCAATGGGCTTGGGGATTATCCTCAAAAGTAATGATACTGCAATGGAATAAATGAGCTACATTTTAGCGTTCTGATGACTTGTTATTTAATTTTTGTGATCTGGGCAACTGAGTGTCAGGTTCCATAGTAGACAGGCTTTTATGCAAATACTGCGGGAACTGTCGGCTTTCAGAATGGATGCTGTTCCGTGGCCTGACTCATTCACTAGCTAATTCACTGCATGGCACTGTATCTGTCTTCAGATCCTGATAGTTGCTCAATTAGTATGGAAATTAATTACAGTTTATGGAACTGGAAGGTACTGGTACCTTAGTGGGAGAGCCACCAACAGCTTCCTGTTTTGAGCCATGTGAGTTCACTCAGTCGTCCTGTTTTTAGACCATTTGCAGAGTTTCAGCTGGTAACATTATCATGTCATCTGTCTGTCTATCAGCTTGGAACGACTCTTTTCCTTCCAATGGGATTTTTGATAAATTTTGAAGTGATTTGAGAGAATTCAGGTTTGGTTAAAATTGACCAAAAAATTGATGCTGTATGTGTAGACGTGTGTAGACATGTGTATGTTTTGTTGCATTATTGTTGTTGCCTTGGTTACCAAGGTCATCCATGTTTATATGGTTGCTATGTTTACCATGGTACTGTTGTTGTTATTATTAAATTACCATTGATTTTCTGGTTATGGTTACAACAATTACCAAGTTAACTGCCTCCCCATTTATGCCTAGGTTGTCAAAGTAGAACTCTGCCTTTCTGGCATTGTTACCAGTACTTCCTGTTCCTTTCTCCCTTGTGCCATATATGCTATATGCTATATGCCCTGCCATTGCATTATCCTTGATTATTCTAATGCTGGATGTTTAGCAGTACAAATCACAAAGCCCCTCATTATCCAGTTTCCTGTTACTTCCTCCCTCTTAGTCCCAATTATTTTCCTCAGCACTGTACTTTCAAAAATCCTCAGCCCATTTTCTTCCCTTAATGTGTGAAACCGAGTTTGACACCCACGTAAAGTAACTGCAAATCATTGTTTTGTATATTTTGATCATTATGTTTTTAAATAGCAAATGGAAACAAATGGGAAAGTAGAAATTCTGGACCAGTATGTAGCAGTGATCCCTTGGATATGGTATCCTCATAATTAATTCAGGAATGTTATTCCAGTTTGTTAATGTATAATTAATTGTTAATCATGGCAGGTATATTGGGTCACTTCTGGACAGGAAGGTTACTAAAACAGCTGACAGACCTGTGAGACAGGCTTGCTTGTGGTTCTGAAAGCCACTTCAAGCGTGGTGATTGACAAAAGTAGGACTTCCATGGGAATCAATCTCTGATCACCTGCTGTGTAGGCAAGGTGTTCTACGACTGTGCTGTAGCAGACCGTGTGGTTGTGTGTCTGCCTGTGTGACTTGTGATGTACAGGTGGTGAATGTGGGTAGTAGAATTGTGTGTTACAAGCAAGCAGCTGGATGTTCGTATCAGCCCACTATTTTGGCCACATTGTGAGAGTAGGGTGAACAGCCATACTGCAAAACCAGAACTGAATTAGAGGTTTTCAGTTGACTGCTTCTTTTTGTAATACCGTTTAACAACCTTGGCATTTACTAAGATTATGGAGCACTGGGGAGAGATGAATGAATGAATTCATGAATGAATGAGTATGCAACATTGATAAAATGATACTGACAGGGGATACTTGCATCACTTAAAAAAAAACCGTGTCCCGTTGAACTTGGTCCACTGTAAATCCCACACGGACTGGCCCTGTATCAAACCCAATCCAAAGTCCACATGGATGCTGTTCTTAAGAGGTTCGGTTCTCTCTGTCCAGGACTTGCATCATCGAGCACGCAAGGGTTTTGATGCTGGGCAGCTGTCCAAGTCAGAACTGGCTCTAACTGTGGATGGTCAGAAGAAGCTATTCCCAAAGGGAATTGCGGAGTGTGGGGCCGATGCTCTTCGGTTCACTCTCTGCTCGGCGAATGTTAAAAGTACGTGCAAATGTTCAATAGAAAAACGTGAAATGGTGTTTTAATTTAATATGCTGGGGGTTTTGATGTTCATGGCTAATTGGGACAACTGGAACCATCACAGGCATTGGAACCCATTTGTGATGTAAAACATCTCTTTGGTTCCAAGAACTTATGAAATGTGAGAAATGAGAACTTAAAATTGTAAGTGAAAGCATACAAAGCATGAAAGTTTATTTCTAATAAGATAAAACACTTTTCAGAAGCATAAAATACATTAATGGTCGAAGGATAGTTTCATTCCATAATGCATGAAAGCTGTTGATATTACTAAATGAAAGACAGAGCTTAGTTTAGCTGAGTGTGATCTGCATTACAGCAGGAGAGTGGGGGATAACCTGTTCACCAACTGTATGGTCATGTCTTGTTTTGTGAAAACCTGTTATGAAGGGTTGGATCACTGGTACTAAATGGGTGATTGTAAAGTGTCAAAATACTGAGTGCAGAGGTTTGCACACAGTGACATTGTGCTGTGTCTGTGAGCGTAAGGTTTGGAAGGATCCTTTAGGTCAAGCGCTCCAAGAGGAGTAGCTGTGGTGTGTTAGGTAGGTGTCGGTGGGGAGGGTGGCAGGCCGGTATGTACCGCCTGGGGTGGGTGGGTGTGTGACAAAAAACTAGGTTCCACCTAAAAGTCCTAGGTACCTGATGAATGACATGAAGCAGTTTCCACGGAACCTGACACCCTGCAATTTTGCATCCATCCAATACAGTTGTAGCACCTCAAGCTTGCTGAACCTTTTATGTGGTGCAGCGAACTTTGGTGGGCAACACAAAGTTCAACACATTAAGAATGAACAAGTGTATGCACAATTGTGTGTATAGGTTTTTCACCTTTGCGTTTTTTTGTACAGTAAAAATACACCGGTGACATTAGGAAAAATTTAGAAGGCATGATATATATTTGTTAAATGCAATTGGGTTGACACCTGGTGGCAGTAGTACAGTATACATTTACACACAAACAGTACATAGAACAAAACAGTTAACAACTTTGATTGGAAGGTTTTCTGGGATTCGAACCCATAGTGGTCAAAAATAAAATTAATGATGAACTACCTTTGTAAAAATTATCGCCTAATTGGGAAGAGTGCGGGCCGTGCCCCGTCTTTGTGAGTTATACCCTGGCATTTGCCTTACAACTGAGGAAAAAGCAAGGAAAATTCCCAGTCAGGATGCACTCCACAATGTAATCTAGCGCAGTGATTTCCAAAGTGTAGTCCACAGATCGCAAGGGATCCACAACCATTTCCAAGGGGATATGTGGATACATTTCTGTGATGGATACTTTGAAGTTTATTTATCTTTTTAATTAAAAGAATGATATTTGTTAAAAATAGTTGTACCCCTTCTTGAAGTGGCAATATGTTTATTTTGTAAGGCATTTAGAATGTCTGATAAAAAAAACTCTCTGTACCCATGAGGCAAGTGACAGTCAGTTTCATTAAGGTCAAATCATGCAATGCATTGTTACCGGTATACGTTCTTGCCTATCTGAAGTCAGTTCTGTGCTATAAATAATATTTGTTGCCTATCCTTTGTATACTGTATTTACTTGCAAAAGGATGTGAGGATCTGTGGTTATTTTCAAAGCCAGAAAGGATCTGCAGAGAAAATATTTCGGAAACACTGGTCTAGAGTGTCGCTGTTTGTAGCACATTTTTACACATTCAATTGGTAGTGTATGTCTCCGTAAATAAACAGCTGATAAGTTTTAAAACTTGCTTTGGCATTCTGTCTTAGCTTTGTCAGGGAAAGAGTTAATGTACATGTTCTAATTTCAAATGTCTTCGCAGGAATCATTTTGTCCATGAGCTAGAGGTTGAGCATGTCCCTACTACACCGAACATTCAGAAGATGGACGTTACGTTATCAATAGTGTTAACACAGGGCATGGACTGTGTACGTTCTGTTACGTTTTCCTCTGTATTGGGCTGTTTGTCTTTTCAGGTCACTTCATCAGCTTTGACATACAGCAGTGCCATGCAAACAGGCTGTTCTGTAACAAGATATGGCAAGCCACCAAGTACGTAAGAATGTGCATTCAGAACGTTCCTGCTGCTTTGGATTCTGACCTCAGAAGTTCCCAAGGTGACCTTAGTAAACTGGACAAGTGGATTCTCAGTCGACTGGCCCACATGGTGTCGGAGGTTAACAAGGCACTTGCTGCTTCGGATTTCCATATTGCTACATCAGCCTTGAAGACGTTTCTCTATGGTGAATTTTGCGATGTCTACCTTGTAAGTAGACAACATGGGGCAAAGTGCCGGGTGTGGCCTATGTTAGTGACAGTATTAAGTGAAGAAACACTGACAGTATGTCAGCAGTGTGTGTTTATTAATTGTAACATTCCATTGTGCTAAATTGTAAGTCTGTAAATCTAACAGTTGTACTATAAACGTCAATAAATGTCCAACAAGATGCAACTATACACAGTTTTAGTTATATCTGTAGACTGCTGTACATGTTTCAGGCAGTATCTCCACCCATCATCTTTGGGTCTACGAAAGAAAATCAAATATGGAGGATTAAAATTAACGAAGAATTAAATAAACTGATAAAACATAAAAATATAGTCTGTTATATTAAAGCTCAAAAACTAAGCCGGTTTGGTCATGTACAGAGAATGCCAGATACCAGAACAGTCAAGAAGATATTTAAATGGAATCCTCTAACCAAAAGATCACAAGGAAGACCCAAGTACCGATGGGAGGATAACATAAAACAGGACATTTGCCAAATGAAGGTTAAAAATTGGATAACCTGCGTCCAGGATCGAGGGAAATGGAAGATGTCGTTGAGAAGGCCATAACTTTCAACCACTAAAGGAAGTATAGTGCCTGAAGAAGAAGAAGAAGATTGGCACCCATCATCAGGAGCACAAACAAGTGCATCTACAACACCTGGTTGCTGCTACCTGTCACTGTCGTGGAGTGGTTGGAACTGATGATGGGTGGAGATACCGCCCGAAACATGTAGAGCAGTCTACAGATATAAATAAAACTGTGGATAGTTGCATCTTGTTGGACATTTATTGACGAATATAATTGCGATGCGCGGACCCATGAACACACAACAAAAGTACTATAAGCCTTTATTATCATTCCTGTTGCTTACTTACTTACTCCATGGAGCAGAGTCCTTCTTGAGAAGCTAACTGGTTCTGCAGCTAGTCAAGAAATTCCCTGCACTTTATGGAACCCAAAAGTTCATCACCGTATTCACAAGTGCCCACCATCTGTCCCTATCCTGAGCCAACTCCATCCAGTCTTCACCCCCTCCCACTTCCCGAAGAATTCCTGTCGCTACATGTTTCAATTACAGTCACTCTCAGGCACCTGTGCCCAGCATATGTAAATGGTACGGAACATAATATGCTGATTCATGTTATGAATTTGGGATCCCAGGTTTTCACATAAAAATTTTTTATTAAAATAGAATGATAATTACAACAGCTGCTGTAGAAGTACTAAGCCGTAAAGTCCACCATATAAGACGTAACTTACCTTTATGCAAGATATTAGGTTCTCACAGCAGTGTTATTGTGAACTCAAGCCTTTTTGGATGTGGTGCTGTGTTGCAGGGCATTGACACAGGAATGCCACCAGCTTCAGAATTCTTCTTGATCTGCTTGATAATGAAAATGAAAGCAATACAATCCTTCAAAACAAATGGAACTGTACCTCTATACCTGCTGTAGCCTGCATGATAGGAAGCAGTACCATTTTTCCTTTACCTTTGTTGCACAGGCAGTAATGTTGTGCAGCACACAGAGGAGCTCCCACTGGATTGCCCTGGATGTAATGCTTTCTGTCATAAATGATAAAGTATAATATGGAGCAATGCAGGTTTAATTCTATTTGTAACATCAGAACTAGTTGGGGGTGAGTGGTCATCAATATGCCCTGTTGCTATACCAATTGGGTGGGATGTTGGGTGTACCACTGACATCATCTGTATGGTTGGGAGAAGAGAAAAATCTGTCGTGCCATCTGAGCATCATACTAAGATTGCCCAGTTACCCCTTCTGCAGCCTTTTTCTACCAACTGAGCTATTCTGACTTCTTTTCCTGTCATTTAATGTTCAGCTTTGATGGTATGATATCAGTAACCCCTGTGTTACATTTCTCCCTTTACAATTTTTACAGTTCCATGTTCAAGTCTGCTGCTATCCAGATCCACTCTATACAGCTGCAGCATTGTCACACCCCACTGCACTGTTCGGTTTGCCACTGTTTCAGGAGACCACAAAGCCAGTGTTGAAAGTGCCGGACACACAGGCTGCTGTGATGGCGTGCAGGACGTTGCTGTGTTGTTTAGATACGGCTCTGCGCGCCCTGAGTCCATTCATGCCCTTTGTAACAGAGGAGCTGTACCACCATCTGCCGCACTTAAGGGATCACTGCCACAGTGAAAGTATCATGGTGGCACCATATCCAACAGATCTGCAGGTGTGGCTCTCATGACTGTGATTCTACCCGTGGTGTGGCTGAGAGAGTGTTGTACTTTATGTACTTTTTCCTGCCACCCTTCTCCACCAACTATTCTTCCGTCCTCTCTCACCTCATCTTGCCTTCTATTTCTTGGTCTACCTCTCAATGTTATTGTTCCCAAATTCATATACAAGGGTGTATCAAAAAGTTCCGAGACTGGACCTATAGACTAGAATGTATTTACTTGGTTTAAGTTTGGGCAGCATCCCCTTCAAAATGGTCCCCTTGTGCAGCGACACATCGATCCCAGCGCCGTTGCCACTGCTGGAACGCGTGCTGGAAGTCCTGTTCTCGAAGCCTACCAAGAACATTCTGCGATTCC
>Ga0123355_10004782_pt1 | contig 19716 bp, 19 predicted proteins | sample TergutEmb28metaG_3_FD_89872 | JGI IMG/M metagenome (GOLD analysis project Ga0123355, IMG submission 89872) | Embiratermes neotenicus P1 segment gut microbial communities from Petit-Saut dam, French Guiana - Emb289 P1 | ecosystem: Host-associated > Arthropoda: Insects > Digestive system > Gut ...
AGCTGCGCGCCGAGGTCCTCGAGATGCTCGTCGCCCGCGGCCTCCCGGTCACGCTTGAAGACGTCGACGTCGACTCGGTGATCTTCGCGACCGCGCGCGACAAGAAGCGCGTCGGCGAGGGCCCGGTGCCGTTCGTCCTGTGTCCCGAGCCCGGGCGACCGCTGATCGGCCAGACGGTCTCGCCGGCCGAGCTGCGGGCGGCAATCCGGGAACTGATCTAGTGCCCACCAGCGGCCACCGGGTCGAGGTCATGCACGGGGTCAATCTCGACCAGCTCGGCCGCCGCAACCCCGAGCACTACGGCGGCCTCGACTTCGCCGAGCTGCAGCGGCGGATCGCCGCCTGGGCGGGCGAGCTGGGGCTCGTGGCGCGCTTCTTCCAGACCAACCATGAGGGCGAGTTCGTCGAGCGGCTGCACCGCCTGGAGGGCGAGGCCGACGCGATCATCCTCAACCCCGGCGCCTGGACTCACTACGCCTATGCGATCCACGATGCGCTCGAGCTGGCGGCGCTGCCGGCGGTCGAGGTGCATCTGTCGGACGTCGACGCGCGCGAGCCCTGGCGTCGCGTCTCGGTGATCACCGACCTGTGCCTCGCACGCGTGTCCGGCCAGGGTCCCGACGGCTACCGGCGGGCGCTTTCGCTTCTGCGCGACGAACTGGGAGGATAAGGACCTAATGCCATGACCATCGAGACCGAGACCGACCGCGCGGGGAGGCTGCTGGCGGAGTTGGCGAGTGCCGACGTCGACATGCTGCTCGTCACCGACCTGACCAACGTCCGCTACCTGACCGGCTACAGCGGCTCCAACGGGCTCGCGCTCGTCGGCCCCGCGACGCGCGTGTTCGTCACCGATTTCCGCTATGTCGAGCAGGCGGCCGAGGAGGTCGACCCCAGCTTCGAGCGCGTCCAGGCGGTGCAGGACCTGGTCAACGCCCTGCCCGGCCTGCTGCCCGAGGGCCCGTTGCAGCTGGGGTTCGACGACGCCCATACGTCGGTCAAGGCCCACGCACAGCTGCGCGAGTTGCTCCCGTACCACGTCGACCTGGTCGCCGCCGGCGGCCTCGTCGAGCATCTGCGGATCGTCAAGGAGCCCGCCGAGGTGGAGGCGATGGCGGCGGCGACCCGGATCGCCGACGAGGCCTTCACGGCACTGCTCGAGGCCGGGCTGCGGGGCCGAACCGAGCGCGAGCTGGCGCTCGGGCTCGAGGTCGAGATGCGCAGCCGCGACGCCGACGGTCCGAGTTTCACCTCGATCGTCGCCGCCGGGCCGCACGGCGCGCTACCGCATGCGCAGCCCCGAGACGTCCTCGTCGCCGACGGCGACCTGGTCGTGATCGATTGGGGCGCGCTGTACGACGGGTATTGCTCTGACTGCACGCGAACCGTCGCCGTCGGGCGGGTCGACGAGCAGGCGCGCGAGGCCTACGACCTGGTGCTGCGCGCCCAACTGGCCGGGCTCGCGGCTGTCGAAGTCGGCGCCGACGGGCGCGAGATCGACGCGACCGTGCGCGAGATCATCGCCGCGGAGGGACACGGCGAGCACTTCGGCCACGGCCTCGGGCATGGCGTCGGGCTCGAGATCCACGAGGCGCCGACGCTGTCGATGCGCTCGACGGACACGCTGCGGGCGGGCACGATCGTGACCGTCGAGCCCGGCGTGTACCTGCCCGGGCGGTTCGGGATCCGGATCGAGGATCTCGTCGCCGTCCAGGACGGTGGCAATCGGATCCTGACCTCGCTGCCCAAGGAGCTGCAGGTAGTGGACTAGCCCGATTCAACTACCCTAGGGGTACATGTCGATCAGCACCAACCAGTTCCGCAACGGCTCGCACATCGACGTCGAAGGGACCGTCTTCAAGATCCTGGAGTTCCAGCACGTCAAGCCCGGCAAGGGCGGCGCGTTCGTGCGCACGAAGCTGCGTCGCGCCAGCGACGGGAACGTGATCGACCGAACCTTCCGAGCCGGCGAGAAGTTCCGCCCGGTCCGTACCGAGGTGCGAAAGATGCAGTTCCTCTACAAGGACGGCAACGACGCGCACTTCATGGACAGCGAGACCTACGAGCAGCTCACGATCCCCGAGGTGACGCTCGCCGAGCCGCTGCGCTGGATGCGTGAATCCGACGAGGTCGAGGTCCTGTACATCGACGATCAGCCCGCCGATGTGCAGCTCCCGAGCGCGATCGACCTGGCGGTGACCGAAACCGACCCCGGGCTCCGCGGCGACACCGCCTCGGGCGGCGGCACCAAGCCCGCCGTGCTCGAGACCGGCGCCCGGATCCAGGTGCCGCTGTTCGTCAACATCGGCGACATGGTCAGGGTCGACACGCGCTCGGGCGAATACGTCTCGCGTGCCTGACCATCCGGTGAGTCCGGCGGCCGCCGATGGCCACTAGGACCGAGCAGCGTCGCGCAGCCGTCTGGGCCCTGTATCAGAGCGACCTGCTCGGGCGGCCTCTGGAGGACAGCTTCCCGCGCGACGCGCATCGCTTCACGCGCGCGCTCGCGGCGGGCGTCCAGGAGCACCAGGAGGAGCTCGACGAGCTGATCTCCCGCTACGCGAGCGGGTGGTCGCTCGGGCGGATCGCCCCGCTGGAGCGATCGATCCTGCGGGTCGCGCTGCTCGAGCTGACCCACCCCGGCGAGGTGCCCGGCGAGCGGCCGATCCCGCCCGAGGGCGCGATCGACGAGGCGGTCGAGACGGCCAAGGAATTCTGCGGAGCGGACGCGCCCGGTTTCGTCAACGGCATCCTCGCCTCGGCGCTGCGCGACCGCCAGGCGACGTCTTCCTAACCCGCCCGGTCGGATGCCTTGACCCCCGGGCGGGGTAGATGGGACGATTGAGGCGTGACGTTGACCGGGGACGTCGAGTCGACACCGCTGTCGGAGCAGATCCGGCCGCCGTCGGACTTCGCGGGAGCGGAGGGCGACCTGCTGGCCGGCGATGAGTTGTGGGCGGCCTCGCCGCGTCAGCTGCTCGGCCTGCAGCGCCGAATTGGCAACCGCGGCGTCGCGCAGGTGCTCGCGCGGCAACCCGCCGCCGTCGCGGCAGTCCCGGCTCCGGGCGGGACCGCCGGCTCCCCCGGTTCGATCGCCGACCGCCTGAGGGGCAAGGAGCAGGCCTACGAGCTCGTCAAGCAGTACCGGTGGACCGAGCAGCAGGTCGACGCGGACCACGGCGAGGGGCCGCCGCTGATCTCCTTCAAGTTCGGGCAGGACAAGCTGGCCGCAGCCGAGCGGGCGGCGACCGCAGCCGTGAAGGCGGCCGGCTTCGCTGACATCGCCGCGTTCGAGTCGAGCTGCAGCGAATATCGCGATCTCTTCCGTCGCCGGGCCGTGGAGATCGCGGAGCTCGCGCTCGGCGCGAGCGAGCGGGTGGTGCGGGCCGAACTGGCGCGCTACGGCGACCCGCACGAGCGACAGGCGCTGTTCGATTCCCTCGGCCCGCTGCGCCACGTGTCCGGGGAGGCGCGTGAGCTCGCCGAGAAGGGGACGCCTCCCGTCTTCGGCGACGGCCTGGTTCTACCGACCGCCGAGCAGCAGACGTTCCAGGCGGAGGCGGGTGAGAAGCTGGCGCAGGCTGACCAGATCCGCAGCGGACTCGCCGGCACCCACCCGATCCTCAAGGACTCCGAGATTCCAACCAGCCGTCTCGCTTTCTCGGATACGACCGCGGAGGCCCTCGGCGCCGATCTCCGCGAGACGGCGGAGCACCGCCTGCGGGATATCGAGCGCTCGCGAACCCGGTTGCGCCAGGACCCGGAGGTCGTCTTCGGACTCGATCGAGTCGTCGCCTTCGCCGCGCTCGAGCTCGGGGCCACAACCGGCACGATCGGGGCCGAGATCGTCGCCGACCATCAAGCTGAGATCGCGCAGCGCCGGCTTGCGATCGGCTTCATGCTGGCGGCCCTCGCGATCGGGCTCGGGCTCCTGACCTTCGGCGGTGGAACCGTCGCCGTCGTGGCTGCCGCCGGCGCGTTGGGCGTGAGCATGTACACGGCGGTTGACTCGATTGAGGACTACCAGATCGCCTACGCCGAGGCCCACAGCGCGTTTGATTCGGACGCAGCGCTGAGCGGGAATTCGCCGACTGGCGTCTGGGTCGCGCTCGCGCTCCTCGGGGTGGCGCTCGACGCCTCCGCGGTGAGCAACGCCTTGAAAGCGGCTCGGCCCGCGGTCAAGGTGTTCGAGCAGACGGGCAGCGCCGCCCGCTTCGCCGAGAAGCTCGCGGAGGCGCGGGGGCTGTCGAAAGCGCTCCAGGACCGCCTCGTCCGGGCGGCCGAGGCCGAGGAGGCGTACCGGGGGGCGGCGCGTCGGCTCGGCGACGCCCTGCGGGCGTCGATGAGCACGACTTACGCGGGACTCGACCCCGAGCTGATCAGAGCGGCGACACTGGCGGCTTACGCCGCGGTTCGCAAGGGGATCTTGAGCTTCGACGTTTGGCTCCATGACCTCCGGGTCCAGAGGCTCCTGGAAGGGGTGGACCTGGACAGACTCACCCCGCAGCAGTCGGCCGAGCTCCGCGAGGTGTTCGCGTCAGAGCTGCAACGGGAAGCGGCGGCCTCGGCACGGACGGGCACCGCGGCGGCCAGGGCAGATCCCCCGACGGTGACCTCGTCGCACCCCAAGCTGCTGCGGCCAGACCCTCGCACCGCCGAGACGGGCGGTGTGCGCTCGATCCACTACCTGCTGACAAAGGACAATCGAGTGTCGGTGGTGATCGAGGGGCGTCTGCAGCCGGCGATCGCGGGGCGTGCCGCGAACGCCCCGAACTACAACACCGAACAGCTCTGGGCCATCCTCCGCGACGAGCATCACGTGCCCGGCTGGGAGGCGGCGCACCTGTGGGGCCCGGGCTTCGGCGACGAGGCGGCGGCCGGCATCATGCTCGCACCTCGCGAGGTCAACCAGATCTGGCAGAACCAAGGGATTGAGAAGTTCCTGCGCGAGCTCCGAGCGACGGCCGCCGAGGAGCATGCGACGGTCGAGGTGCGCGCCGTCGCGACCAGCCTGCCACGGGGGTTTGACGGCGGCGCGGGCGATTCGTTTCTCTCCCACGTCGAATACGAGTTCTGGCTCGTCGGTCAGGACGGTGCGAAGACGGGCCGCGCGCACGTGGAGTTCTCGGTCGACCCCCCGCCCGGAGGCCGCGTCCACGATGTGCACGTCTCGCCGCTGACGGCGGGTCACGGCCCCTGAGGTTGTCTCCGTAGTTTCCCGCAGCGTTTGCACGGCAGTGCGCGGCTGATCCCACGCCGGGCCGGGATTACCGTCGAGGCATGGTGAGAGATGCGGAACAACCTCTGGAGGTGCTCGTCGCGGGCGGCGGCGTCGCCGCGCTCGAGACCGTGCTGGCGCTGAACGTCCTGGCCGGAGAACACGTCCGCGTGCGGCTGTTGACGGCGGCGCCGGAGTTCGTCAGCCGGCCGTTGCGGATCGGAGAGCCGTTCGGCCGCGGGCCGACCCAGCGCCACAGCCTGAAGGAGTTCGCCGCCACAACCGGGTCGGCGCTGATCGAGGACCAATTCGAGTGGCTCGACGGCGAGGAGAAGGCCGTGCACACCTCCGGCGGGCAGCGCCTGCCCTACGACGCGCTGGTGCTCGCCACCGGCGCGCGGGCGCGCCCGGCGTTTCGCTACGCGATCACGGTCGACGACACCCGGATCGCCGGGCTGGTCGGCTCGCTGCTGAGCGATATCGAGCGCAGCCGGATCCGCTCGCTGGCGATGGTGGTGCCGACGCCGACGGCGTGGCCGCTGCCGATCTACGAGCTTGCATTGATGACCAAGCGTCACGCCGACGCGCAGGGATGCGATCTGCGAATCACCGTGATAACCGCGGAGACGGCGCCGCTGGCGATGTTCGGCGTGCTCGCAGGCCTCGCGGTGGGGAAGCTGCTGACCGACAACGGGATCCACGTGATCGCCTCGGCGCAGGTCGGGGTTCCGGATCCGTTCACGGTCTTCATCCGCCCGGGTCAGCGGGCGCTGCGCGTCGACCGCGTGGTCGCGATGCCGCAGCTGTTCGGCCCGCCGGCGGCGGGCGTCCCGAGCGGCGCCGTCGGCGGCTTCATCCCGGTCGACAGCCACGGCCGGGTGCGCAGGCTTCGTGACGTCTACGCCGCCGGAGACGCCACCGACTTCCCCGTCAAGCACGGGGGGATCGCCGCCCAGCAGGCCGACGTGGTCGCGGCCTCGATCGCGGCGAGCGCGGGAGCGCCCGTCAACAAGGCGCGCTTCCAACCTGGGCTGGACGCCGTGCTCCTCGGGGGGGAGAGGCCACTGCACCTGCGGGCGCAGTACTCGGGCGAGCACGGCGTCCACGCGCACGTCGACATCCTCGAAGCGGGCGCAGTGGCGCCCAAGGTCAACGCCCGCTACCTCGCCCCCTACCTGGCCGCCCGCGAGGCTCGGCGACGGCTGGACCGCCAACGCGCGGTCAGGCCGGCAGCGGCGGCATCGGTGCCGGCGGTGGTCGGATAGGCGCTCACAGCGCCGTCTCAACCGACAGCGGCTCCTGACCCGCTCGCCGCATGCCCTGCTCCAACTGCTCGACCACAGCGTTCAGCACGGCGACGCGAGCGTACGGCTTGCTCTCACCCGCGATCAGGGTCCAGGGTGCGTGGTGGTGGTCGGTCCGCTCGAGCATCTCGACGACCGCGCGTTCGTAGTCGCGCCGCCGCGCGCGGTTGCGCCAATCCTCGTCGGTCAGCTTCCAGCGCTTCAGCGGGTCGTTCTCACGCGCCTGGAAACGCCGTAGCTGCTCCTCGTCGGAGATCTGCAGCCACAGCTTGATCAGGACCATGCCCTCCTCGTAGAGGCCGTGCTCGAATTCGACGATCTGGGGGTAGGCACGTCGCCATTCGCCCTTGCTGGCGAACCCCTCGACGCGCTCTACCAGCACCCGCCCGTACCAGGAGCGGTCGAGCACGGTCATCCCACCCCAGCCGGGGACAGACGGCCCGAACCGCCACAGGAAGTGGTGGCGCTTCTCGCGCTCCGACGGCGCCGCGAACTCGTAGACGTGAACGTGCCGCGGGTCGAGGTTCGCGGTCAGACGCCGGATCGCCCCGCCCTTCCCCGAGGCGTCCCAACCCTCGAACAGGACGCACAGCGGCGGTCCGAGGATGCCGTCGCCAATCAGCCCGGCGCACTGGAGGCGTAGTGCCAGCAGACGCCGCTGCGCGCGCTGGAGCTGCTCCAGTCCCTGCTTCGGCGAGAGCTTGGCCGACAGGTCGACGTCATCGAGCGAGGCCACGGGCTCACTCTAAGGGCCCACGTCAGGCTGGCCGTAGTAGGCGTGGGGGCCGTGCTTTCGCTCGAAGTGCTTGCGGCGCAGCGCCGCTTCGAGTGGGGTGGCCCCGGGGTCGATCAGCTCGGTCAGCGCCGCGATCCGGGCGACCTCCTCGAGCGTGACGGCGTTCTCGACCGCCTTCGCTGCGTCGGGGCCCCAGCAGAACGAGCCGTGCCCGCGAACGAGCACGCACGGGAGCGCGGCCGCTGCGCCGGGGCCAAATTCCGTGATCCGCTCGACCAGCACGGTTCCCGTCGCCGCCTCGTAGTCGGCGTCGATCTCGGCCTCGGTCAGCTGGCGGGCCAGCGGCACCGGGTGCGCGCACAGGTCCGCATGGGTCGTGCCGAGCACCGGGATCTCGCGCCGCGCCTGCGCCCAGGCGGTCGCCCAGGTCGAGTGGGTGTGGACGATCCCGCCGATCTCCGCGAACGCCCGGTACAGCGCGAGGTGGGTCGGCGTGTCCGTCGACGGCCGGCGCGAGCCCTCGACGACCGCGCCGTCGAGGTCGAGCAGGACGAGGTCGACGGTGGTCATCCGCTCGTAGCCGACGCCGCTCGGCTTGATCGCGACGACGCCGGCATCGCGGTCGATCGCGCTGGCATTGCCCCAGGTGAGCGTCACCAAGCCATGGGCCGGCAGCGCCAGATTGGCGGCGAGCGCCTGCTCACGCAGGGCGTCAAGCGACATCGGCGATCCCGCCTTTGCGCTCCTCGGCTGAGACTTCGCCGCGGATCCGCTTGAGCTCGTGCAGCAGCGCCACCCGGTCGCGGCCCAGCAATTCGTACAGCTCGCGGTAGACGGCGTAGACACGATCGTGGATCTCGGTGGCCGCCGGCACCGGGGTGTAGCTCGTGCCGACCGGCGTCCGCGTCGCCGCGATCGCGTCGCCCACATCGGCGAACACGCCCGCGGCGACCGCCCCGAACAGCGCGGCGCCGCGGGCGGGGATCTCGGTCGCACGGGGTACGTCGACCCGCCGCGCACTGACATCTGCGATCAGCTGCATCAGCAGCGGGCTCCGCAGCGCGACCCCGCCGCAGGCGACGATTCGGTCCACCGGCAGGCCGTACTCCTCGAAGTTCTCGATGATCCGGCGATTGCCGAACGCGATCGACTCGAGCAGCGCCCGGTAGACGTCCGCCGGCGTGCTCTTCAGGCTGAGCCCCAGGATCGACCCGGTCAGGTCGGCGTCGGCCAGGATCGTGCGGTTGCCGTTCCACCAGTCGAGCGCGACCAGCCCGGTCTCGCCCGGCGCCAGCCTCGCGGCCGCCGCTTCCAACTGGTCGAAGCCCCCAGCCTCCGGGCGCAGCGTCTCGACGAACCACGCGAGCATGTCACCGACCGCCGCCTGGCCCGCCTCGTAGCCGTACAGCCCCGGAAGGATCCCGTCGCGGGCGACGCCGGTGATCCCGGGCAGCCGGATCTCGTCCGGGTGCACGACCATGTCGCAGATCGAGGTCCCGACGACCATCACGAACGTCCCCGGCTGCTCGACGCCGGCGCCGGGCACCGACGCGAACGAGTCGACGTTGCCGACCGCGACAGCGACCGACGGCGCCAGCCCGAGCCGGTCGGCAAGCTCCGGTCTGAGGGTCCCGGCCCGCGTCCCCAGCGGCGCGAACGCGGTGCCGAGCTTGTCGGCCGGGCTGTCGAAGCCGGGGTAGGCGGCCTCGAAGTAGTCGGCGGCCGGGAGCCCCTCGCCGGGTGCCCACAGCGCCTTGTAGCCGGCCGTGCACGTCTGGCGCACCAGCCCGCCGGTCATCCACCAGACGATCCAGTCGGTCGCCTCGACGAACTCGCACGCGGCGTCGTAGACCTCGCGGTCCTCGAGCCACAACTCGATCAGCTTGGGGAAGTACCACTCCGACGAGATCCGCCCCCCGTAGCGCTCAAGGAACGGCTCCCCGCGGGCGACGGCGACCTCGTTGAGCCGGTCCGCCACGTGCTGCGCCGCGTGGTGCTTCCACAGCTTCGGCCAGGCGTGCGGGTGCCCGCGCCAGCGCTCGAGCCCGCATAGCGGGACGCCGTCGGCGGTCGTCGGCAGCACCGTGCACGAGGTGAAATCCACGCCGAGGCCGACGACGTCGCCGGCGTCGACGCCGGCGCGCGCGACCGCCTCCGGGACGCCGGTCTCGATCACGGCCGTCCAGTCCGCCGGATCCTGCAGCGCCCAGTCGGGCCGCAGCGGCTCGCCGGTCGACGGTAGCTCCCGGTCGATCACGCCGCTCGCGTACGGGACGACGCTGACCGCGAGCTCCTCGCCGGTGCCCAGGTCCAGTACCAGCACCCGGCCGGACTCGGTGCCGAAGTCGACTCCGATCGCACAGCGGTGGGCGTTCATCGGCATTACGGTCGCACAAGGTCCTTGTCAGCGAGGCGCCTTGGCGCCGTAGCCTAGTTAAACACCTGGACGATCCACCGGGAAATGACAGACTGTCTCAGCTGATTAGCGCGCGACAATCTATTCCGATCCTCGGGAGGAGCACACACACATGAAGACAAGCCTCGGAATCTGGGCCTTCGGCCCGATGATCACCCGGTTCGTGCCGGGCGGCTATCAACCGGTCCACAACTACGCGGACGAGCCGGTTGACGCCAAGGTCGCGCGCGCGATCGACGGCCTCGGCGACCTGATCGACGGCTACGAGTTCCACTACCCGGACGAGCTGTCGCCGGCCAACCTCGACGCGGTTCGGGCGGCGCTCGGACCCGACCACGACATCTACGCGGTCGCCACCGGCCTGCATCTGCATCCCGAGTTCGCCCGCGGGGGGCTCGTCAACCCGGATCCTGCGATCCGCCAGCAGGCGCGGGAGATGACCCGCGGCGCCGCCGAGTTCGCCGGCTCGCTCGGAGCGAACCTGATCATCTGGCCCGGCGGCGAGGGCTACAACTATCCGTTCCAGACCCCGTACGCCGACTCGTGGCGGTGGTTGATCGAGGGGATCGGCGAGGCGGCCGAGATCTGCGCACAGCACAACGTCAAGCTGTTCCTCGAGCATAAGAACTCCGAGCCGGCGATGAAGATCCTGATGCGCAACATCGGGATGTGCCTGCACGTGATCCACAAGCTCCGGGCCGAGGGCCACGACAACGTTCAGGTCAACATGGACTGGCAGCACCTGATCATGAACGGCGAGCACCTGCCGGAGTACGCGGCGATGCTGCACGCCGAGGGGCTGCTCGGACACATGCACGGGAACTCGGGCTGGGGCGTCACCGACGACGACAACATGGTCGGCGCGAGCGCCTTCATGGAGACCGTCGAACTGGCGCTCGAGCTGCGCCGCGCCGGCTACGGCGAGCACGGCGAGCGGCTCGGTTTCGACCTCTACCCCTACACCGAGGATCAGGCCGGCGCGGTCCGTCGCTCGGTCCTGCAGTGGCGGTTCATCGACGGCGTCGCGGCGAGGATCGACGACGCGGCCCTGCGCGAGGCGCAGCAGCGGAAGGACGCGATCCGCGCCTACGAGCTCGTGTACGCGGCGCTCGGCGCATGACCGCAAGCGGGACCGCCGCCGGAACCGGGGGCGAGCGGGGCGGGCGGGCCTTGGTCGGTCTCGACGTCGGCACAACCTCGGTCAAGGGCCTGGCGATCGACCCGGCGGGCGTGGTGCTGGCGAGCGCCGACGCGTCCTACCCGCTGTCGACCCCGCACCCCGGATGGGCCGAGCAGGACCCCCGCGAGTGGTGCCGGGCGGCCGACGAGGTCCTCGCTCGGCTGACCGCCGATGCCGGCCCGCCGTCGAGCATCGGGCTCAGCGGGCAGATGCACGGCCTCGTCGCGCTCGATCGCGGCGGCGAGGTCCTGCGCCCGGCGATCCTCTGGAACGACCAGCGGACGGGCGCCGAGTCCGCCGAGATCGAGGCGGCGCTGGGGCTCGACCGGCTGGTCGCGCTGACCGGGAACCGGGCGTTGCCGGGGTTCACCGGCCCGAAGCTCCTGTGGATGCGCCGCCACGAGCCCGATCTGTACCGGCGGATCGCGCGGATCTGCCTGCCCAAGGACTACGTCCGGCTGCACCTCTGTGGCGAATGGGCGACGGACGTGTCGGATGCGTCGGGAACGGTGCTGCTGGACGTCGCCGAGCGTCGCTGGAGCGAGCCGGTGCTCGACGGCCTCGGAATCGATCCGGCGATCCTGCCGCCGGTGCTGGAGAGCCCCGAGCGCTGCGGCGCGACCGACGCCGGCGTGCCGGTCGCCGCCGGCGCCGGCGACCAGGCCGCGGGCGCCGTCGGCGTCGGGGTCGTGTCCGCCGGCCCGGCGTCGGTCGTGCTCGGCACCTCCGGGGTTGTGTTCGCCGCGCTCGACCGCTACGCCAGCGACTCACAGGGCCGCGTCCACGCCTTCTGTCACGCAATCCCGGCGACCTGGCACGCGATGGGGGTGATGCTGTCGGCGGCGGGGGCGCTGCAGTGGCTCCACGACGTCGTCGCGCCGGACACTCCGTTTGCGGAGTTGACCGTCGAGGCCGCCCGCTGGGAGCCGGGGATCGAAGGGCTCACCTTCCTGCCGTACCTGGCCGGCGAGCGGACCCCGTATCCAGACCCCGACGCCCGCGGCGCCTTCGCCGGGCTGAGCCTGCGTCACGATCGCGGCGCGCTGGTCAGGGCGGTGCTCGAGGGGGTCGCGTTCGGGCTCCGCGACGGGCTCGACCTGGTCGCCGAGCTCGGCGGGGCGATCAGCTCCGGACGGGTCTCGGGCGGCGGCGCCCGCAGCGATCTGTGGCTGCAGATCATCGCCTCGGTGCTCGAGCTGCCGCTGGACCGCGTCAGGGTCGACGCCGGCGCGGCCTTCGGGGCGGCGCTGCTCGGCGGGGTCGCGGCCGGGATCTGGCCAGATGTCCCGGCAGCGGTCGCGGCTACGGTCAGGACGACCGAGCGGATCGAGCCGATCCCCGACTGGGTCGAGCGCTACCGCGAGCTGCGCCCGCGCTACCAGGCCCTGTATCCAGCCCTGCGCGCCATCCCCGGGGACTAACTGATCGCTGACGGCTGCCGGGAGGGTCCCGATCGGCGGGGAGCGACGGTTGAGCGACCAGAACGTCGAGACGAACTCGTCCCGGCCAGGGGGCGTTGCACAAAGGGACCGTCAGCGACCATTTCTGCAAGACCCCAACCGGGAGAGGCGTCGTCCTCGACGTTTTGGTCGCCCTTGCCGGCGGCGCCGTCAAAGGATTCTTAGTCGCGATCAAGCAGCTGCGCGCCGGGGCCGGGGGCGACCGGGATCGCGCCGGCAGGCGGGCTCGCGCCCGGCGCCAGCAGCCCCAGCACGTGGCCGCCGAAGCCGCCGCCGACCACCCGGGCGCCGATCGCGCCGGCGCCCCGCAGCCGCGCGACGGCCCGCTCGACGGCCTCGGTCGAGACCTCGTAGTCGTCGCGCAGGCTCGTGTGCGAGGCGTCGAGCAGCGCTCCGACGGCGGCCAGGTCGCCCGCCCGGAGAGCGGCGACGGTCGCCAGCACCCGCGCGTTCTCGGCGACGACGTGGCGGACCCGGCGGCGGAGCGGATCCGGCAGGCCGGCCAGATCCTCGAGCCGGGCGTCGCGCAGCGACGCGATCCCCAGCGCCGCGCAGGCCTGCGCACACTCCTGGCGGCGGCGGTTGTAGCCCGAGGCGGCGTTGGCGTGACGCTCGCCGGAGTCGAGCGTCACCAGCCTGTGCTCGCCGAGCACGAGCGGCAGCGGCTCCACACCGAGCGAGCGGAAGTCGATCAGCACGGCGTGGTCGGCGCGCCCGAACAGCGACGCGAGCTGGTCGAGCAGGCCGCTCCGGGTTCCGACCCAGCGATGCTCGATCCGCTGGCCGATCCGGGCCAGCTCGAGGGGCTCGAGAGGGTCTGCGCCCGACAGCGCGATCAGCACCAGACACAGCGCCACCTCCAGCGCGGCCGACGACGACAGGCCGCTGCCCTGGGGCACATCGCCGGTGATCTCCAGGCGCGCGCCGCCGACCGGTACCCCCGCCGCCAGCAGCTCGGCGACGGCGCCGCGCACGAACGCCCGCCAGCCGTCCGCTCCGCCCGGCTCCGCGGCCAGTTCGAACGCGTCCACCTCACCGAGGTCAAGCGCATGCGCCTCGATCCGCGGCTCGCCCACCGCCGTGCCGGAGACGCGGACGCCCAGCGTGACCGCGAACGGCAGCGCCAGGCCGTCGTTGTAGTCGGTGTGTTCCCCGATCAGGTTGACCCTGCCTGGGGCGAATGCGACGGCACGAGCCCTCAAGTTCGAGTAGCTTGCCAGGCCAATGGTGCAGTGGGGTCTGCTGTCGACGGCGAACATCAACCGCGCGCTGCTGGCCGGGATCGCGCAGGTCGAGGGCGCGCGCGCGGCGGTCGTCGGCAGCCGCGACCCGGAGCGGGCCCGCGCCTACGCGGCCGAGCACGGGATCGAGCGCGCCCACGGCTCCTACGAGGCGTTGCTGGCCGATCCGGGGGTCGACGCGGTGTACATCTCGCTGCCCAACTCGATGCACCACGAGTGGACGCTGAAGGCGCTCGAGGCCGGCAAGCACGTGCTCTGCGAGAAGCCCTACAGCCGCCACCCCGCGGATGTCGAGCAGGCGTTCGACCTGGCCGCGGCGCGCGGGCTGGTGCTGATGGAGGCGTTCATGTACCGCCACAACCCGCAGACGCGCCGGGTCGCCGAGCTGGTCGCCGGCGGGACGCTCGGCCACCTGCGGCTGGTCCGCTCGCGCTTCAGCTTCATCGCCCAGCCGGACGACGTCCGGCTCCGCCGCGACCTCGACGGCGGCGGGCTGATGGACCTCGGCTGCTACTGCGTCAGCGGCGCCCGGCTGCTGGCGGGCGAGCCCGAGCGCGCCCACGCCGAGCAGGTGCTGGGCGGCGACGGGGTCGACGTTGTGTTCGCCGCGACGCTGCGCTTCCCCGGCGACGTGTTCGCGTATTTCGACTCCAGCCTGGCGTTGCCCGACCGCTCCGGGCTCGAGGTGGTCTGCGAGCAGGCCTCGCTGTACGTCCCGGACCCCTGGCACGCCCGAGCGCCGAGGATCGAGCTCCGCCGTCGCGACGGATCGATCGACGTGATCGCCGAGGACCCGGCCAACTCGTACGCGCTGGAGGTCGAGAACTTCGGCGCCGCGATCGGCGGCGAGGCGGCGCCGCTGCTGGGGCGCGACGATGCCCTCGGCCAGGCGCGCGCGATCGAGGCGCTGTACGCGGCGGCCGACTCCGGGAACGCCGTCAGCCTCTGAGAGCCCTCACCGCGTGCCGGGCGCGGGGTTCGGCGGGAACACGAAGCGGCGGTGCGGCGGCACCGCCGGGCCGACCTCGAGCACGATCTCGGCGTGCGCGCCGAGCGGCACGGTCAGCGGTGAGCCGGGCTGCGCCCGGCCGTCGACGTAGACCCTGACCGGCCCACCGGTGAACGAGCCGATCCGGGTGTCAGACAGCGGCTGGCCCCAGGCGCTGAACAGGTCGGCGAGCGTCAGTCGCCGCCCCGGGCGCGAGTACACCGTCCCGGTCGGATCGAGGGTCACGACCGACCCGAAGCAGCGCGCTCCGGTGATCCGGCCGGCGAACGAGCGTCGCGGCGGCGCCGTCCCGACCCCGGCGGAGATCAGGATCACCTGGCCGGCGCCGAACAGCTCGACGTGGGACGCGATCCGGGGACCGAGCGTAGGCGTGCACTGACCGGGGACGGCGCCGGTGACCGACGGGTGGAAGCGCTCCCCGCGACCGATCGGGCGCTCGGCGGCGAGCAGCGACGCGGGGATCCCGGCGCCGGCTCGCCGCGGCTTCGCCGGCGCCGCCGGACGCGCCTGATCGCCGCATCCGGCCAGACCCGCCAGAATGGCGAGCAGTGCGAACGCTTGCAACGAGCGTCGGACATTTGGGAGTTGGTTGGCGTTGGAGTCGGCCACGATCTTGGATGTTGGCACTCGCGTTCGCCACGGTGGTGGTGCCGGTCGCGACGTCCCCGTCCCCGGCGCTGGCGCACGGGCCGGTCGCGCCGGTCGCGCTCGATTACCTGGCCCGCGTGACCGAGGTGCCGGAGGGCCTGGTGGCGAAGGTGGTCGACGGGGACCAGCGGATGTGGCTGCGCGTTCCCGCGGGTGAGACGGTGGTCGTACTGGATTACCGGGGTGCGCCGTACCTACGGTTCTCGCCCGTGGGGGTCGAGGTCAACAAGAACTCGGCGATGTTCTACCTGAACCAGACGCCGTTGGCGCTGACCCCGCCGGCCCGGCTGCTGCGGACGACGCCGCCGAAGTGGGAGCCGGTCGCCGGTGGGCACGAGTTTGGCTGGCACGACGCTCGGCTGAGCGCGCTGGCCGCGACCGCGATCCGCCCGGGGGCGGATTACGTCGGCAGGTGGAGGATTCCGATCGTCCTCGCCGGATCCCCGAGCGCGATCTCCGGCGGGCTCTGGCACGCCGACCCGCCCTCGATCGTGTGGCTGTGGCCGATCCTCGTGATCGTGCTGTGCACGCTGGCGGCGTGGCGCCTGCAGGATCCGCGGCTCGACTCCTCGACGGCGCGATTGCTCGCGCTCGGCGCCCTGGCGGCGGTGGCGACGGCCGCCATCGGGCGGGGGCTCCACGGTCGCCCAGGCCTGTCGGTCTTTCAGCTGGTCGAGCTCGGACTGATCCTGACGTTCGTCCTCTGGGGGCTGTTCCGCGTCCTCGTGCAGCGAGCCGGCTACTTCTCGTATTTCGCGATCGCGGGAGTGGCGCTGTGGCAGGGGCTGACGATGATCCCGACCCTGTTCAACGGGTTCGTCCTGATCGCGCTGCCGGCCTTCGTCGCCCGCGCTGCGACGGTGCTGGCTCTGGGGACGGCCGCCGGGTTGTGGCTGATGGTCTTCCGCCTGTTCGATCAGCGGGAGGAGTCCTCGCCGACGGGGGAGTTCGAACAGGACGACGACGGCGCCTGGGAGCTCGCCTGAGCCGGGCGTAAGCGTGACAGCAGGCCGCGCAAAGGTGCACAATCTGGGCTGATGGCGCAATCGAGCGTTTCTCGTTGGAGCGCCGTGCTGCTGGTGGTGGTGGCGCTGCTGGGACTGCAGGCTTCGGCGGCGCGTGCGGATGGCGATCCGGCCAGCGACTACCTGATCTCCAAGCAGGTCTTCCTGACCTCGCAAACGGGCACCGTCTCGCCCGCGCAGCGGCAACTGCTCGCCACCGTGAGGTCGGCGAACCGGAGCGGGTTTGCGATCCGGGTCGCGGTCATCTCGGATCAATACGACCTCGGCTCGATCACGGCCCTGTGGCGGAGGCCCAGCGTGTATGCACGCTTCCTCGGGGTCGAACTGTCGTTGATCTACAAGCACCGGCTGTTGGTGGTGATGCCGAACGGATTCGGCCTCAACTGGCCGGGACACTCGACGGCGGACGACGAGCGGCTCGTTGCGACGGTCCCGCTGGGCGCCGGCGAAGATCAACTCGCGATGGCCGCGCAGGCGGCCGTGCGGCGGCTGGCGGTGGCGAGCGGGGTGAGGCTCCCAGCCCCCGGCGCGGGAACCGGCTCCAGCGACATCCCGCTGATCGTCGGCGTCGCCTTGGGCGGCCTGGCCCTGATCGCCGCCGCCGCCTTTGGCGTGCCACGCGCGCTTCGGCGACGGCGGCGGCGCGCGTCCGAGCGCGTCCGCCCGCGGGTGCTCAGCCGGCGTCTGCTGGCGGTTCCGCTGCGCTGGGCGGTCCCTGCCGTCGCGCTGCTGGCCGCGGTCGGGGTGGGGCTGTCAGTCCGTGCGATGCGCGGCGACAGCACCCAAATCTCACCCGCGTCGATCGTGACTCCGCCGCCGGCTGCCTGGGCCGCCGGGGTGCGTCCGGCTCCCGCCTTCGCGCTGCGCGGCCAGGCGGGGCAGCCGGTGTCGCTGGCGGCGTACCGGGGTCGGCCGGTGATCGTCACGTTCATCGACCCGCTGTGTCGCAACCTGTGCCCGCTGGAGGCGCAGGTGCTCAACCAGGTCGACCGTCAGCTGCCGGCTTCGCGACGGCCGGAGATCCTCGCAGTCAGCGTCGACGTCTACTCGCACGCGAACTCGCTGGCGAACCTGCTCCAGACCAACCGCCACTGGAAGCTGGTGCCGCAGTGGCGCTGGGCTGTCGGTAGCCCGGCGCAGCTGGCCGCGGTCTGGAAGCAGTACAACATCGGCGTCTCGGTGGTGACCAAGCGGATCGGGAGCACCGTGATCCACTACATCACCCACACCGAGGGCGCCTACATCGTCGACTCGAGCGGCCACGAACGAGCGCTGTTCCTGTGGCCGTTCTATCCCCCCGACGTGATGCGCGTGCTGCGGCGGATCGAGTGATGACCGTGCCGGCTGCATCACGCCGGACGCGTCCGTGGCACGATGGCTAGTCATGCGTGGTGGTGCCCCAAGCCGAGGAGTTTGAAGATGAGAACGACAGCCGCGAAGTTCAGCGCCCTACTGGCGGTCGGCGCGCTCATCGCCGGCTGCGGCGCCGCCGCCCACAAGACCACCGCCGCGCGAGCGTCCAGCTCCGCCGCGAAGGGCTCGTCGGGGATGGCCGGGATGTCGGGGATGGCCGGGATGAACATGGGCCACAGCTCCAGCGGCGTGCCCAACCCGGTCCCGATTCAGGAGCTCGGCTCGACGACCTGGCAGGGGATGAAGATCATGGTCCGAGCGACGACCCCGTTGCCGTTCGTGATCTACAACGGCACCAGCGAGCAGGAGGTCAAGCCGACGCACAACACGAGCTTTCACCTGATGGTGATGCTCAGCGACGCCCAGACCGGGGTCGCGATCCCGTACTCGAGCGTCTGGGCGACGATCCGCGAGCACGGAAAGATCGTCTACGACGAGCGGCAGTGGCCGATGATCTCGCGCTACATGGGCCCGCACTACGGCAACGACGTTGCCGTCCCCGGCTCCGGGACCTACCAGCTCAGCCTCCTGATCAGCCCGCCGGTGTCGGCCCGGCACATGGAGTACGCGAACGTCTGGACCAAGCCGCACGACGTCAGCTTCACGTTCCACTGGAAGGCGACGCACTGAGCGCCCGCGGACCGTTTGGGCGCGGGCGCCTGACGCGAAGGACGTTTCTCCTGGGTGCCGGCGTCGCGGCCGGAGGGGTCGCCGCCGGCGACCAGGTCGCCGCCGCACGCCAGGAGCCAGGACGACCGCTGCCGCGGGTTGCGCTCGAGCCGCCGCCGCCCGGGCTTCCTCAGCGCCAGCACGCATGGGAGGCGACCCTCGCCCGCGACGGCGACGGGAACCCGATCGCGCCGCGCTACGACCGGCTGCTGCTGTTCGACGTCGTCGGTCGCCCGTCGGCGCCCTACGCGCGGGTCCTCGAAGCGTCGCTGCGGACGCTCGAGCGGACCTTTCGGTGGGGGCCGTCGGGGCTGCTGTTCACCGCCGGATGGGGCCCCGGCTACTTCGAGCGCCGGCTCGGGGTGCCGTCTCCGATCCCGCCGGCGCGGCCGCTGTCGGACTTCGAGCTCCCGACGGTCGACGACTACGACCTGTGCCTGCACCTCGCCTGCGACGATGAGGCCCGGCTCGCGACCGTCGAGGCGGCGCTCGTCCACGGCGCCCGCCTGGCGAGCGCCAGGGGAAGCCTCGACCTGTCGAGCGTTCTGCGCTGGCGCGAGACCCGGACGGGCTTTGCCGGCACCGGGCTGCCGGCCGCTCGCCAACGCGTCGGCGGGATCCCGCCGGGCCGGCCGGTCGCGCCGAGCGCGCCGCTGTTCATGGGCTTCAAATCGGCGCTGCGGCGCAACCAGGCGACCGAGGACGACGTCACGATTGGCGAGGGACCGTTCGCCGAGGGGACGACCATGCACGTCAGCTACATGCGGCTGCGCCTCGACAGCTGGTACGGGGACCTCAACGACAAGCAGCGCGTGGCGCGCATGTACGCGCCGCAGGTGACTCCTCGAGAGGCGGCGGCGTTCACGACCGACGCGCCCAGCCACCCGAACCTGCTCGGCCAGGCGATCCAGCGCTACGGGGTGGTCGGCCACGCGCAGACGTCGGCCCGCGCGCGCCGGCACGGCCGCCCGATCATCCTCCGCCGCGACTTCGACACCGTCGACGGCGGCCAGGCGGGCCTGCACTTCGTCGCCGTGCAGCGGACGATCGAGGACTTCGTCACCACCCGCACGGCGATGAATGCCGCCTCGGCGCAATTGCAGAACCCGGCGATCACCCAGACCGTCAACAACGGGATCAACGAGTTCATCTTCGTCCTCAAGCGCGCCAACTACATCGTCCCGCCGCGTGCTCAACGCTCCTTCCCGCTTCTGCATGGCCGCGAGCACGCGCTCCGCTGACGCGCTTGCCTGACAGTGACAGAGGCGGACAGAACTGACATGTCAGACGGCCCGGCACACTATGCTGTCGTGCACGCTTGATACGTGGAATTGCCATAGGCGGGCTGATCGTCGCGATCTGTGCGGCGACAGTTACATACCTGGCCTTCCGGCGCG
>Ga0123355_10004783_pt1 | contig 19716 bp, 19 predicted proteins | sample TergutEmb28metaG_3_FD_89872 | JGI IMG/M metagenome (GOLD analysis project Ga0123355, IMG submission 89872) | Embiratermes neotenicus P1 segment gut microbial communities from Petit-Saut dam, French Guiana - Emb289 P1 | ecosystem: Host-associated > Arthropoda: Insects > Digestive system > Gut ...
CTTGCATATCCACACTCTGCTATACATTTCATTCAGACACATTTTTATTAGCCTTACCAGTTTCATGGGGATACAAAACTTAATGAGAATAATATACAAGACATCCCTCCTAACTGAATCATAAGCTTTCTTGAAGTCTATAAACAGTTGATGCTCTGCTTCATTGTATTCCCATTTTTACTCAAGCATTTGATGAATGCACAATATATGATCAGCAGTTGACCTGTTGTGTCAAAATCCACACTGATGAACCACATTAATTTCTTCTGCATATGGAGTTAACCTTGACAGGATGTTGGATAAAAATTTTGTACATAGTTGACAAAAGTGATATGCCTCTATAATTACTACAGTCTGTTTTATCACCCTTCTTATAGATTGGATGATCGACTGCTTCCACTCCTCAGGCAATTCCTCCTTATTCCAAACAGAATTAACAAGTTTACGGATCTCAGAGCGAATTGTTCTACCCCTGCTTTAATCATTTCTGCTGGGATTTGATCAATACCTGGTGATTTGTGTATTTTAAGCTTTTCAGTAGCCTTTTCCAACTCAAGGGCACTCGGCTCAGCCAATAATGGATACGATGTATATATTTCTATCTGCCTAACATCATTAACCCCATGTACATTCAATAGCTGATAGAAATTGTTCCTCCACCTACCCAAAATACTGTGGCAGTCTGTAACCAAATCACACTTCTCATCCTGTACTATATTATGAGTAGTTCTAGGCTGCTAATCCCTCTTAAAGTCACTGATGCTCCTACTCAAGTCTTATATTTTTAATCTCATTGTTAGTTTCCAGTTCATCAATTTTAGCTTTTGGATACTCCTTCTCTTTGTGCCTGAAATGTTTACTAGCTTCTTGTCTTACACTGTTCAGATTATCCACATCGCTGCGGTTTGTACACTGTAACCACTTAAATTTGGCCTGCTTCCTTTTGTCTAAAAAACTCCAGCATTCTTCATCAAACCATGGTTTATGCTGCTTCACTTTGTGCAAACCTAGGATCTACTGAGATGAGATTGTGATATTCTTTTAATGAAAACTTCCATATGGTACTTAGGAAAATGATAAAAAAAAAAATGCTCTATTCCCATCAAAACTGTCTTTTGAATCATTACTTTTCTCCTCACTTGGTGCATGCACATTCCAAACAGTGATATTACAGCAGCAACCTCTCAGAACAACATATGACATCCTATCACTAACAAACTCTACTTTCTTAACTGCTGACAATATTCTGTGGTGAACAAAAAATTCCATTCCCAATTAATGATTTTTGTTGCTCTTTCCATAAAAAGAATACAACTGCCTGCTCATACCATGCTCAGCGAGTAGTGGTAATTCCTAACCGACGTTTTGGGTCCAACTAACATCCCATCTTTAAGGGTCAAGAATCCAAGAAGAAAGCTCATAACCCTAGTATTCAGTTTATATAGGGAAGGGCGTGTGTGTACTGACAAGTTCTCAGCAGCATGCTGCCAGCCAAAAGGGTTGATGCAGGCTGGAGTGTAGCCGCTCAGTGTTACCCCACAGCAAGACGATCCAGGAAAGTGGAGCTACTACTAAGTGCAGGACCAAGAGGCAAAGGAAAACATGAAAAATAGGGGGAAGAAGAAAAAAGGAAAGAAAGTAATATAGACAGATAAATATATAAATAAATAAATAAAACACTAGGAAAGGGAAATTGTAGTTGCTCAGTTCTACTCTACGGTAAATTGACCGAGGGAAGTGAAGCTAAATACCCAGGGCAGGGAGAAACAGGAAAACAAATGTGTGAAATAAAAGGAAAGAAGGAAAAACCAACACAGGAAAGAAAAAAGAAGACTAAAAAAGTGTAGCAGCTCAGTGCTACAATGAGGTGAAATGGCCAGGGAAGGAGAGGGAGCAGAGCTGCCTGTGCCCAAGGTGAAAGATGGGAGTAAGCAGATCCAGCAAGGGCTCTTACCACTGGGGAATGGAACTGCCATTATAGCATGGGAGAGGAGGAAGGACAGTGTGGCCTTCAAGACGTCTGTAAGCTAGTCACCACTAGTGAGAGGGCTGTCTACTTTCTCTAAGGAGGTGAATGAGAAGTTTCCATGACCCACTTCATTGAGGCCATCCCTCTTCACATTGATAAGCAGCAGCTCCAACTGAATGGCCTCCATGATAAGTCTGTCCATGTAGCAGGGTACAGCAGAGAGGATTTGGGTGTCCTGAAATTTTATGAGGTGATCATGGATAAACCTGCGTTCCACCACCGTCAATCTGTCTGCATGTCCAAGCCGTATACGGTCTATATAGATCGAGCAGTCCAGCTGATATACACCTGATCACACTCACAGGGTATGCTGTACACCCACGGAGTCCTCAGTCCCAGGTCACCCTTTACAGTAGAAAGGAACCTGGAGACTTTCCTAGGTATCAGCCAAACATTCCAGACGTTGAGTTTGGCCACCATTCTGCTGAGGCAGCTGTGTGTCATCCAGACATAATGGAAGAAGAGCGAGTAAGTTGGGCATGTCTTTCAGCTTTAAAGTTCTAACCGCCGGGTTGAGGGCACACTGTACCTACTTCAAATTATACTCATTTTCACTGAAAATGGCCTTACCATATATTAGGGTTACTGGCTTTCTTCTTGGATTCTTGACCCTTGAAGATGAGATTGATAAGTCGTCCTGAAATGTTAGTAAGGAATTACTACTACTTGCTGCGCAATAGCCCCTGAACAGCACAGATCTCATGTACCTCACAGTGGAAGCCTGAAATCATGCATAATCATCATTTTATTCCCTCTGCAACATGTTTTGACCTTTTATGTAAACCTTTGAAATTCATATCTATGTTTTCTAAACAAGTCCCCCCGACAATGACCTCATAAAAAGTTGAAACATGCTGGAAAGAAAACAAGCCGTTGTTAATTTTATAACTTATGTGTATGTCATTGTCTTTTAAGATATACAGAGTTGACTATTTAGCACAATCACTAACATGCCTGCCTCATTTTGTTATGTGACTTGTCTCACGACTAACACACCTCTAGTGTCTTAGATACAAACACACACACTCACACACCTTCAGTTCCTCACATCCCGCACATCTTCACTGTCTCATGAACCACACACCTTTACTCTCAAAACACACCTTCAGTGTTTAAGCAAAGCAAAACAAAACACTGTGTCTATCCTGAAATACTCACCTGATTTTCAGCTCTAAACACAGGTAATGCAAGAGGCAGAATAGCCATATTTGTATTGATGAGCTGTCCTTGGTGATGTGATGACGATGGGTCATCGTCACCTTCTGAATTGCAATCAACTTTGATCACATCCATCTTGTGTTCAGAATGTATAACAAAAAGCTGTGGGAAGGACAAGCTGTCAGACAGCATAATATTCACTCTCTTCATTTCATTCAGCCTGTAGTGACATACTGTTCTACAGAAACTGTTTGATGTGGACAACGATTCAATTGTGCTAAAGTTCAATACAGGCTTAATAATTCCAAAAAGAGCACTTCTTTTACATAATGTTAATCATTTGAATGAAGCACAGTGGAAAATATATATAAATTCATATACGTTTTCAGCACATGCTTCAATATTCTGCAGCCATCATGGTTCATTTTTTCAGATATAAATCTTATATTTACAGACATTACAATTCCTAGTGATGTTTATCAACTACCAAGTTTAAACAGCATCAATTATTGATGAAGTGGGGCACTGGTGGATGACAGTGACAGGAAGAAACTGAGACTTTAAGAGAAAAACCCATTCCAAGTACATATTCACCACAAATCCCACACTGACTGCACTCAAAGTGAACATGAACCTTTGCAGTCACTAGCTACCCCCTCACTGTTAGCAAAGCTCATGGACAATACAGACTCTCGACTGAATAAAGAAACAAACTACTCTTCTACAGACTCCTTGATATACACATCATACTGAAGAATGTTAGCAAGGAAAGTCTCTGGGCTTAAAATATGCATTGTGTTGTGCAGGGTTGCACAATTTCCATGCACCTGGTGGCCCAGGGAACTAAATTTTGTGCAATGGCATGTACTATTTTCAGCACAATTAGTGTAGTCCTTTTTCTAAAACAGAAAATTATGTACTAAGCAGAAGGTACCAGATACAAAGAGTAAGTTTCACAGGCCACTGCTCACTATGGAACATGCTTCATGTCACCCTTCTGGATCCTAGAATTTGGAGGCGGCTTATTGACTTTTTTTTTTATTTCTGGATGGCCTGGTATGTGTATACAAACTTTCTTGTACAACGAGCTATCATTGAGAAATGTCGGAAAGTTGCATCTGTGTTCCAAGTACAGTAACGTTCCGTACACTAACGAAACCGCAATAACATGCGCCTCAAAATTTCTAGAGTATAGGACTACCATTAACAGCATACAGCTACAATATTTTGTCGCAGACACCACCACGTAAGTGAAGTTCATAGGACAAGAAACATTGATGTGCCCGAACATTTTATGGTAGCTTCTCTTACGATAAATCAAAATTGCAGTATTGGTGCTCTCACACTTACACAGTGCTGATAAAAATATACAACTGCAGCCCGATGTATTCTGGTAGAATGAAGCGTCGTGGAATCATACACCATGTCGCTGGAACGAGAGATGCTGGACAGACTGGAATATAATTAATATTTGGTACTCTCGGTTCGGACAGAAGGCCAAAACTACACGAGATCAAAAATTACACCTTCACACGCAAATACGAGCAAAGGCCTTATCTTCGAACCCAATACGTCAAAAACACCTCGAATTTCAGTTTCATTACAGTCGCTCCGTGCATCACGAGACACCTACAATGTAAGTTTTCGAATTCATGTCTATGGTGCTTTCGTATCTACGCACATTGGGTTACGCACAGCTGGTTGGATGATAAATGCATATTCGATCCAGCAGATATGTATTGTTACGGAGCTCACAGGTAAAATTTAAGGTTAGATGTGAAAAACAAACATACCGCCTCATGTGCTGGCCCGCAATTGATGACACTTCATAGTTTACATCATTAGAACTGTAAAGGACTTGCGTATGTTGACAAATTAATTGTCCCGTGTCTGTTGTCGGAAATGTGCAAATTAATACATTTGTTCTGTATAATTTTTATTCTGTCGCACGAAGTGCAGTGAACCATGCTTAAAAATCATTTCCAGCGTTTGTATGCAATGAGCAGCTTTCCAATTGTGCGTGTAGAAGCAATGAGGTAGATTTTTACATGCAGTTCGTTCACTGATAATGGTATAAAATTTATTGATGTGAGGTAGTGTGTCTAGTTTTGGTGCTTATTTCGTCCGAACACTTTTCTGTTTAGAATTAATGAGAAATATTTTGTTTTACCAAGCGTAAGATTCTGTATATCAGGAAGCAACTTGTTCCGTTACGGATGCTGTATGGACGGTGGTTTTTAATGTTTTGTGTGTGTTATGAATAGTATATTTACCAAACTGGTGTGTTACTATTTGAAGTCAGTTACTAAACCCATTTCCAAAATGAATGGCTTGTCACTTGGAATTATATTATGTATCTTCTGTTATATTGGCATGAAACCCTAATAAGACTCATAACTCTCAAGTTATGATGTACTCCACTCTTATGATTTTATTTTCACAGTGTGAAATGGAAGTAAACAAAGTGGAACCAGATATGCAAAGGGAAGATGTGTTGCTGGTTTCACACAGTGCAGATTCACAGTATAATATTAAAGAAGAAGATAAATCAGATCCATTCAAATTTATTTTATTAAAGCCAGAGAATAAGGTAGGTAAGACACTTCAGTACGTAGGAAAAATCGTTTTACACTATAGGCCAATAAGGGAGCTAACGCAGAAATGTATCTTAACAGGAATAAAATTTTTAACATGAATCAGAATGAACTGGTGCCAAAACGTGTACAGTTGTAGGCGTCATGTAAGTGGGGATTGATAATATAAGAGCATTTTATTTATAAATACCTGATATGAATGGAAATTATTACAGCATGTGATCTCTGTGTAGGTTCATTCAAACATTCATGCAGGCTGTAATGATAACACCACAGGGCAACATGTGGAGGTCTGCGAGGATTCAAGTGCCAAGTACGTGGCATGCCATACTTTCTGCAACTTATATATTGCCCTTGAACTGTATTTCATAGAAGCTGATAACTTCGTAGCACTACATAGATAAATTGTAGGAATAAAAGGAGAATGTCTTTTATTTTATAAATAGCACCCCTAGAGATGTACTGTTTATCTGCATTGTCAGCTTCTGCAGTGACACAGCCGGTGATATACACCCTTACTGCTACTCTTTTGCATTAAATGTGATCTGTACTCTTCTGTTGTCCAAAGAAGTTCTTGGTATAGATGAACTATGTGATGTTTCTTCACTGCTGACCCTCCTTATTGTCATATATAGACCTAATATTCTGTTCCATTAAAAGGGTAATTATTTAAGTATTGTAATATCAACACTTACAAATGCATAGAAATTATTGTACCAACTTTTAAGTATTTGGAATAAAATAAACTGTATCATTTGACTAGTGCTATTGTTTAAACAGTTTATTGATATTAGATTTTTAACATGTTTTAAAATGTAGAGGTTAAACATTTTCTGTTAACTAATTCATAAGTCGATCCTACCTATATTGATTGCAAAATAAAACTACATTACTGTAAGGTCTGAAGGTATATTACTACTGAAAACTTTGTTTTTAACTGCAGATCTAAAGTTCCCGAGGCCATAACCACTTCAGGTACCAGTGCACTAGCTCCAACACAGTGTAATTACAGGAGCAGATACAAGGAAAAACAGCAAAGTCCTACAGATGTTTGTACTTACATTTGTACTGAATGTGGTGTAGTGACTAAGATGGCTGAAACATTGTCAAATAAGGGGAGTGCATCTCAGCTCTGTAAAAAGTGCAATGTGAATAATGTTGAAGAAACTGTGTATCTTGCAGATACCATGGAAGAGCCTCAGGAATGTGTAGATGGTAACAGCAAACACCCTGAAAATAGTGCTGAAGGGAACCAACATATTTGCACAGGATGTGGGAAGAGATTCACACGATGCTGGGCTCTAAAGAAACACTGCTGCATGCAAGATAAAGAATATGTATGTGAAGTTTGTGGTAAGCAGTTCACACAGTCTCGTAATCTGTCGGTGCATTCACGATCACATACCGGAGAAAAACCTTTTATTTGTAATATATGCAACAGAGGATTCTCATATTCAGGAGACCTGAAAACACATACCCGTATACACACTGGGGAGAAACCACATGTCTGTGATGTTTGTAAAAAGGCATTTTCAAAGCAAGGAAAGTTGAAAATTCACTATCGTATACATACAGGGGAAAAACCATATGTGTGCAAAGTATGTAAGAAAGGATTTTCAGAATCTCAAGTGCTCAAAAGGCATTATCATACCCACACTGGAGAGAGACCACATAAATGTCCAGTGTGTAAGAAAGGGTTCACCAAACCAGGTAAGCTTACAATTCATTATCGCATTCACACAGGAGAGAAGCCATATGTGTGCAAGGTTTGTAATAAAGGATTTACAGAGTCCCAAGTTTTGAAAAAACATCATCGTATCCATACTGGAGAGAAACCATACATGTGCACAGTGTGTGAGAAGAGATTTAATGATACTCAGGTGCTGAAGGAACATTATCGTACTCATACTGGTGAAAAGCCGTATGCTTGCAACCTTTGCATGAAATGCTTTGCTTTTTCAAAATCTTTGAAAAAGCACATTCAAGTCCACATGGCACACCATGTGACAAGTCACTGAGAGTGGGTTTGCTCATGATAACAGTCACTGAAGACATGGTGTTTTTTACAGAGATAGTCAGCTTATAAAAATAAATCCTGAAAATGTGACATATTTATTGGCATTTCAGCAGCACCAAGCAAGTTTCTTTTGCAGCATTTTAAAATCTTTCCTTTCATGAAGTCTTGCTCTTCTTATTGTCTCCATATGCAATGCAGCATTCAGCTGTTTTGTGGTTTTTTTTGAGCTGTAATTTTCAAATGCTGAAATGTCTGAACACTGATTATGACTGAAAACTGATGAAAATGTAATGTGTGTAGTACTGCTACTGATATATACACTGCACATATTTTAGAGGGTTTATGCATTACCTTTTCTAGATCTGGTGAAAGCAAATTATAAAACCTTTCTTAGACAAATATTTCGGAGCCTTATGGTAGTACTTCTTATAGACCTGATGAAATGGCAATTTATACAGTCTTTATTAGATAAATTAAATAAAATTAAAAATTGTATTCATAAGCCAGAGGACATTTTATCACTGAACATGGCAGTTGGTATTATGTAACCTGTGGTGACATAAATACAGACTGCCTTGCCCAAATTACTGTCAGTAGGGTCTACACTTCCTACCAACATCTTTTAATCTCATGTCAAATATCAGTTTCCCAACCAGGTTTCAAAATTACTCTAATTCTGCCAGTTCTACAGATATAACAAGGAAGGGCAATTTTTCTGTTAAACCAGTGATAAATGAGCCAGTACATGAAGACAGTTACTATTATTATAAACCCTTAAAACCAATTTCAAGTGATCATGAGTACAAAAGATAAATCAGAGTGATAATACACTATCAATAAATTCACAGTTTGTAATGAAAACTGGAAGTCACTACCAAACAGACATGAATTAAATGCAATTCATGAGAAACAGAAACAAGATTAAGGAGTGTTCTGCAAGTTTTCCTTCTACATCAGAGGGAAGGCATGAAACTGAAGAAGGTATAAGTAAACAGAATTAAGCATCCTGCAGCTGTAAATGTTAGCTATGGCTAAATAGCTGAAACAGCAACAATTTACTGCAGGAGACACAGCAAAATGCTGATGGCCAAATGAGGCACCTCAACTGATGGGTATTAATGAAGCCCTGCCAAGTAGTTGCCGTGATTCTGTCCTAAGAAGGCTGTCCTCCCCTCCTTCCTGACAGTTTGCAGTTCACATTCGGCCAGCTTCTTCACTGTCACATGAATTATGCAGATTCTGTGGTGTTGTTTACCTACAGTTAGTCTGAGACTGTGTAAGAATTCAATCTTTAACATACATACAACATGCATTTCCTGCACAACGTGCATAAAATAACTGTTAACAGAATGGCCATTCCTGTCTACTGCACATACAGATGGCCATGCTCAGTGGATTTTGACAAAATTCTGTATCGGTGTCTCAAATGCAACAGTTCAACACTTTGATTGCACATGAAGAAATTAAAATTGCTTACACATGAAAAATTAAAACTTGAAAATTAACATGCTTGGTTGCATAAAACAAAAGCAATCTATTGTAAAAATGTGGTTACTTTATTTGTACTAGTGCTGCAACAATTCAGTTACATTTTTAGAAATCACTGACAAAGAAAAGTGAAAACTATTTTGTGTGAAGTTTATTAACCCTCTAACACCAAACAACTTCTAAAGACTTCATGCAGTGAGCCATTGGAATAGCTGAACAACTAATAAAGATGTCGCAAACAGTGTGTTGAAGTTTGGAGGAATTTTGTTCACTCCTATCTGGTTAACTGCTGTGGCTTGCTACACTCAGGATCCATGGAGGTCAGGCTTTTATTCAGGAGCCAGAATGTACCCCCTCCACCTCCTAAACCCATCCACAAACACCGATATATATACTATATATACGTAGACACTTCGTAACTGCGCATTTTTCCCATATGACTAATACAGTTCTGACACTGCTTGCTTTGATTATTGCTTGCTCTGGAGTTCACTGTGGGTTGAAATATCAACACTGGCCTATGTAGCAAAGTTTAGTTGTTGGCCAGAAAGGTTGTCAGTGGCATACTGTACCCATATAATTCAGACAACACTAATGCTCAAAAATCAGAGCTATCCACAGAACTCGATGTTTACAGCTACAGGAGGGCCCACAGACATGCCTCTTATAGTGCTGGGGTAATCTGTAGGGGTTGTGGGTTAGAAACATGCAACATACAGCCATAAATCTGGTAACAACGTCTTGGGCACTCCCGAATAGCTGGAATTTTTATACAGCAGTCACATCGTAGCTTTAGATCTGTTTTGCTGTCACTGTAGAAGATGTTCATACTCACTGGTATTATGTTTCTGAAACTGTGCCAAGTCATACATAGTAGTCTAAACAAGGCACACGATTATGGGTCTGGAGCAATGGCTGGGAAAAAATAAATAAAACTTGAGGAAGAAGCCATCTGTGAAATTCTGGTTGCTGACAGCGACTCGGAATCAGGTGCGAAAGGTGCCAATGTTCAAACATTATTTTGAGGAGGAGGAGGTGGGAAAGAAGAAGAAGACAAGGAAGCGAAACTATAACACCAATGAAACCTCAGCTGAAGTAGCCATAACAAACACTGGCCAGCGAAATCAACCCACTGATTTGCCGTCTGTGTTCTTCTTGCAGCCAAAGAAAGGGCAGTGTACAATGTGTCAGATGTGACGTGGGCCTGTGTGTGGTGCCTTGTTTCGTGGAATGTCACACAAAAGTAAATTTGTAATACATCACCCTCTTTGTGAATACTGTGTGTCGTGATAAAACTGATCCAAGGTGCTACAGACCGTATGCAGCAGCCAGAATTATGTAATGAAATATTTACAGCACATTTTATAATATACATGCGATTCACAGGCCTAAATCTATTATAGAAATAGGCGAATATTTTTTCCTGGATTAACCAATGCATAAGCACAGTGCAAAATTATATTTAATTAAATTTGAAGGGAAAGTCTATGGGATGTCCCCCACCCCCCAAGAATAAGCATTAAAATTTAAAATCCCCAATAAAAAATTCCGGCAGGCTGCGTTGTGCAGAGGGATTTAATTCTAGCATCAATGGGTTAATCAGTATACAAAAATTGTATGTTGTACAGACAAAATTAGACAACAGCTTACTTTCACTTGGCTGAAAGTATTATGGCAATGCAATTTGGGTTTAAACAAACAAGACAGGCAATGTACATGTATTGTAACACTGAGATGCATTCGTGCAACCACTGTTACACCGAAAGGCACCAATTTTACATATTGTGAGTGCTTATATGTCGCCTTCGGTATCCAGTTTGCAGTTATCACGTGCCATATTGTCGTCTGTGGCCTGCCTGGCTTTACGATAATTTTCCATGTTATCTCATAAATGACACGATTTTAGGAAAAAAGTTAATGAACATGAAATATGTGTTTTGATTTTCTCTTAAAATTTTGTCTGCAACATTTCTCATTAAAAGAAGAAGTGAGTGAGATGTGATCAAAAATAAATATTTGGTCCTTGTGTAAGGTACCCGCTATTCTGGTCCAATTTTAACGAAACTTGAATTTTCTTGACATATTTTTGAAAAACATTCAAAATATCAAGTTGTCATGAAAATCCATCAAGTGGGAGAAGAGTTCTACCACGTGGACAGACAGACGGACAGGTATGACAGTCAGTAGCTGCTTGTTGCAATTTTGCGATTATGCCTTAAAACTAGCAGTTACATGATATCTGCCATGAGCTGTCCGTGAGACAACCGAAATTAATGAAACACTGAAGAGTGACATTGGAAATGTGGCAATGAATTGTTTCAGTATCACATGAGGAAATCTTCTTATAAATTGCGAAGAGCTTGTCTTCAAATAACACAGACTTTCTGACAACACAGGAAGGATAATTTTGTAACAAGGTTCTCCCTGTTAGACACACCATAAACTACTAGTGGACAGAAACAACCACTGCTGCCAACACACTTATTACTGCAATACCTGGCACCACTAGTTCATTCACCAACCATCACAGAAACCCAGCATGTGCTTTCCAACTTTATTTACATCACTTTGAGCCAAACCTGCAAGCAAAAAACCCAAACTACTACAGGTACAAAGATGGATGTGCTCCAGACCCATTCTCCTTTAGTGTGGAATGACAGAAGTCACACTGCTTCTACCAGAAATAACATTCCGCCATGCAGTCTGCAACCCACCACTTTCCTCACAGCAGATGTTTTGTGATGAAGTGATCAGTGTTATTTAACACAGACACCAACCAAAGCTATGTATGGCTGTTAATGATTTGTTCATTCCAATACAAAGTCTGCTGTGGTAGAAACAGATATGAATACAAAATACCTGGCACATTTAAGATAATTTCAGATCTCATGAAAATACTGTAGATGTGCCATGTAACTCCTATTCTGGCACAATTAATGTTCTGCATGTTTTCATAAAAAAGGTCACTGCATTATAGATTACGAAGTGCCACATTTTCATAATTCGGTCTGTACACTATGGCTACTGTTGTGAAGTACTGAATTCAAAACAGTTTCTTGATTGCTGAGTATTTCTGTGCACACAAGTCTGTTTGTGTTAATTTCTTGTGTCCAGTTCCACTGGGGGAATGTATTTATGGAGGAACACCTCAGCTTCCAAGTAATACTGGTTATGTAAGTGTATATAAATGTGAGGTAATTTATCATCATTGTATACTTCACGAATACACTCTCTAGCACTCACTACTTCACATGGGCACCACAGTCGCTCCACTTCTTAAGCTAAGGTCTTTGCTGTCCCTGTATGTCTAAATACACATCACTGATCCTAACTGGCTTGTTTTCCTTTCCGTACAAATAAGTTCAGCTATCCAACATGGAGATGTTGCACACAGTTTGACTTGTTCTGTTATTTCCAGTAATAAAATAGAACAATCTTTACAAACTGCACACAGATAAACAGTGTCTAGATGCATCATCATGTGGCCATGCTGGGCGAAAAGGTATAAAACACCAAAAATTAGAACTCTCAGCTATGGGTGTTCAGATGCCACTTGAAGGTACCAAGACATCTGGAGATACCTTATAAACAAGTCAGAACAGATGCTTCACACAGATGTCAATGTCTCAGTGTAACCCTACTGGCTACGACATTTCCTACCACATCACATGAAAACAGACAGTCCACACAGTCAGTACACAGAACGTATTTATGTGCTCCTGCCAACTCTACATTTTTTATGCACATCACACAAAATGGTCACTATTCACAATGTGTCCGCAGATGCACCCTCAAGGTATCCGACAACTTATAAGATTTCTTACATACATGACATGAAAATGGGCGCTCATTACTATGAGTGGCTAGATGTGACTCCAAGTGAGTCTTCTGGGCGAACGATTTCTTACATAAGTCACAAGAAAATGGACGCTCTCCACTATGAGTGCGTAGATGCTTCTTCACTTCACTCTGACGCGTGAAGTGTTTCTTACACAAGTCACATGGGTATGGGCGCTCCCCACTATGAGTGAGTAGATGCTTCTTCAAGACTTCCTGCAATTTAAAAGACTTCTTACATACATTACATGAAAATTGGCGCTCAGCAAAATGACAGCGAAGATGTTTCTTTACACTAGATATCTGGCTGAAAGATTTCTTTCAAACATTACAAGTAAAGGGACGTTCACCTGTATGAGTACGATGATGTGTCTTTAAATCATATGTCCGAGCAAAAGACTGTTTACACAGATCACATGAAAATGGGCGCTCTCCAGTGTGAATGCGCATATGTGTCCTCAGAATATTCTGGAATTTGAAAGATTTCTTACATATATTACATGAGAAAGGACGTTCATTGCTATGAGTTCTGAGATGCTGCTTCATGAGCTGCTGGTACTTGAAAGATTTCTTACACACTTCACAAGAAAATGGACGCTCATCACTATGAGTGTGTAGGTGGATCCGCAGAGTAGGCAGCCGACTGAAAGACTTGAAACACACACCACAAGTAAAAGGACGTTCTCCACTGTGAAGGCGTTGATGTCCTTTCAAACTATCCCGTGACACAAATGCTTTCCTACACACATCACAAGAAAATGGACGCTCACCACTATGAGTGTGTAGGTGTGCCTGCAGATGAGCCCGCCGAATGAAAGACTTGAAACACACACCACAAGAAAAAGGACGTTCTCCACTGTGAAGGCGTTGATGTACTTTCAAATTAGTCAGTGACACGAACTGTTTCCTACACACGCCACAAGAATAACGATACTGTCCATTATGTAAAGACTCATGTAGCTTCAGATAGCGCCTGCTGCTCAACGACTTATTACACACACTGCACCAATTAGAACATTCAACCCTGTGCCCTTTTGCATTTCTTTCCTTAGTAACTGACTTCTTATTCACATTACTTGCATATTCTTCTGCATTTTCATAATTATTCTGTGGTTCACGGATGTGTCTGATTGGCTGTCTGGGCACAACTTCTGCAACTGCAGGAACAGACACAGTCTGGAAAAAGACGGGAACAGCTGTTTAGTCACAATCAGTTATGTGGAAAAATACTTAGCTAATATAAAATTGTGTGATATCACAACAAAATGGTGTGTGAATGTGTCACAACCCCCCAAACTGAAATTTAAAAAAAAACACACATTTTATATAGACAGTGATATCAAACATTGTATGTGATTTACTCTTCAACCACAAACAGCCACTGGAATCAGCTGTTGACTAGTATGCTGGAATAGCTGAAAACAAAATACAAAAAACTGTGGACATATTTCATGAAATTAAATAAAAACCCAAGAAGCTTAGACCTTGTGATTTAAGTTAGGTCAGTGAGTCACAAAATATTTATATTTGTATGTATATAAATGCAGGTACAAACAGTATTATGTTATGTCACAGCTATGTTTATGACAATATTTATAATATAATTATATATAACCTCAGGGTCAGCCACCCCAATACTAAAATCTGGCTCTACATCTGTGTTATGTGGCATACAGTGCACAGTGCACTGCACATACATGCAAACATTCTGTAATTGTGTGTACATGAATGTACAGGATATCATAATCCAGTGTCCCCTGTCACTAATTTACGTTATGAAACACGACTATGTTACTGGCTGGACAACTGACCAGTCACGGCTCTGTTCAAAGTGTGAGCAAGAGATTTTTCTGCTATTCAAAATGCACAGATCTGCTATGGGGCCTGCCCCTCTCTTATTCAACAGGAACTGATGGCTGTATTGCTGGGCCGCGATATGCAACTGACCGCTCACACCCACCTAGTGCCTAGGTTATGAATGAGTGCAGCTATATAGCCAGTCCTTCACATGCCTTCAATACATGCATATGGACAATTCTGCCTGCCTGTGTGAAACACACATAATGGTAGTACGGACTTGTTCTCATGGAAAGCACCTCGCTGTGTGCTGTTAAAGATAAAAGAGTGTATATGTGTGATTATGGAAACACCCATCAACTGGTAACTATACTTGGCTGACAAGTCCAGTGTCGGAAGTGGCAGCAGCAAGTGGGCATGTCTCATAGTCTTAAGTGAGTGACGGGAACTAAGAAATTGCAGTCCAGTGGCTAGCCACTGTCATCTCAACACAACACATGATGTCACAGTCTTTAGCACAGCATCGCTAGTGCTGACCTACAGTCAATCAGTCAATAAACTGACACATTTGCACATCTCACTGCATATTAGGCTCATTGCATTGTTATTACTGGTGAAGTGAGATAACAAATCACACATATCAGAATTGATCTTGGTCTTAACATCTGGACAAGAAATGAAGTGTGTCAGCATTTTAAAGTAAATGTATAATGAATGCCTCAAGTTCTTCATATTAAAAGGATTCAGTCCATAATGTTAACACAAAGTCTGCTGCTAATTCTATGGTAACTTGTGAACAGACAGTGAAACATACCGAGAGTATGTGGAAGGAGAAGACTGAAGACACTGCGACACAACGTTTTGTGAACTGGTAAATACTTACTGACATTACGATCCCTATAAACGCCAGGACACATTTTGCTACTGATGCACCAGAACATCTCAACACCCTTCAATCCTCAGCAACACCATTCAGACAGAAGAGTTTAAACAAGTATGAGTATAACAACAACAAAAAAAATGGTTTCCAGCCAAGAGTGCATCCAACAAATACTAACAGTCCTGGCTTCAGTCTCCAGTCCATGCACCTTCAGCATGAAGGACCTTTACACAGCTAATATGGTCTGAGAAGAAATTAATTTCTCAATAATAACAGTAAGAGGAATTTGTAAGAAACTGTCACCTTAAGAATATCACACCAAGTACCTTGACAGAGAACACTGCAGCTTACAGGGAAACAAGTCATACCATGTCTACACTCTTCTTGTAATTTCAATGTAAACACCCATCCAACAGAAGCTTACACTGAAAATCTGTTATCATATCAATAGTGCCACATCCAGTACCAAAGATTTTAATGTATTACTTAATATAGAATTAATATTGTAACCCTTAGCACACCTTCAGCCAACATTCAACAACAAACCCACACAAATAGCTGAAAGACTGCGATATCATTCACCTTCTCAATTAGTAACGTTCTGCACATAAAAGTGCTTTTTCAATGAACTTGGTTCACATTCATGCAATATTTCTTAACTGGAAGAGGTCAGTATGTCACTCACTGTCTGATCAAGGTCCAGTACCTGCACACGTCTGAACCTGACTGTACATCGGAGAGATACATTCCATCATTTGGTGATGGCAGAATTGCATCCTCACAAAATATCTCTCTTAATCATAAATAAGGGTACATTTCATGTTCAGCATATGGTAAATGTGGCCAGCAGTTCAGCTAAAATGAGGGGGTGAAAGTCTCACTGGCGGGACACGTCTCAATCGTTTTCAGGACGTTCAACACAAAATACAACGCATAGCACAGACAGAATCAGTTACAGTACATCAGGGTTCATCAATGCCAAGTGACACTGTAGCAACAGATGAGGTGTGGCTGACTCCAAATATGAATATAAACAGCCGAAATGAAAGATACTGCCGTTCAGAACACCACTCTGCAGTTCATGCCATTTCTTTGCCTAACAAAGTTCCAGACTGGTGTGCAGTGAATGTGGAAAATATCACAAGAACAGCATCTTTCACAGTAACAGTAACTTAAGATCATTATATTTAAGTGACATCCACATCAAATAAAAATGTGAGAAAATATATGCTTATTTCACACATGCAGTAAACTTCTCAATTATGGCAGCGGATGTGACATTCAGAATATGTTTCATTACTCACAGAATGTACGCTTCTAGATACCACATTTGGTTTCTGAAATCATTAATTTCTACATACACAAACAGAAAGTATGTACATGAGCATTACACATTTGATGTACAAAATAAAAAACAATGCATGTACTTGAACAATAAATTCTAATGTTTCAAGACAACATCTCTGTCTTGTATCAAGGCATATTTCCAAGAGCTGTGACATTTCCTTAGAATATTTATTTCATCACTTATAAAACCTTATGTGAAATTTCAGGTCAAATTACAAGGAAAAACAGACCCCAAATTTCCAGCACAGGTGGCTCTGTCACAATAGCCATGATCAGGGCCAAGACAGAAAATGCTCCCTGTACTTTGCTATAAACGTGACCACAGTGCACTCACCAAGCTTGTTTTGAGGGCTGGAAATATATCTTCAGCTCGGTTGATTATAATCCTGGGCACTCTTGTTGCAAGGGACTGGAGTATCATTCGTAGTCGTAAGGAAATGTGTTCCATAATGACACATTTAATGATGTTGCCTAATTCAGAAGAAACATGATGGTATAGTCTCATCACTTATCTGCCTATAACCTGAAAGTGACAAGTGTGCATTATATTAGCAAAATATGTCATAATTGAAGACGTTTAAAATATTCAGTTCAGCACCTCAAATGAGGCATTCTCTGATTCGACATGTTCCAATACAAATATCATCTTACATATGCCAATAAAACGTACTGAAAATATATGCTTACAAGAAACATTCTCCCAGTACACAGAATGGTAATGAAATACTTAACTTTGGAAAGCGTTTTGATCTTACGTATCATACAACAACAAAACACATCTACGTCTCATATCTTTTACAGTAACTGAATTTCATAATATACTTTCCGGCAGATGTCAGACCAACGCGCTATGTACTGACCCTACATGCTACGTACTGATCCAACGTGCTATGTACTGACCAAATGTGCTATGTACTGACCCAATGTGCTACGTACTGACCCAACGTACTACGTACTGACCCAATGTGCTACGTACTGACCCACCATGCTACATACTGACCCAATGTCATCAGATATTTTTAACTACTACACATGTTCCAGCACAACACTATGCTAGCAAATATAACCAACAATAAATAATCAACATAAATTTTACCATATAATTAACACAATAATAGCTATGGAATCTGACATACCAAATGAGAAACCAACGCCAACAAGTAAATCTGATATGAAAGTAAATATCTTGACACAAACCATTCCTTTTCATACACCACCTTGTGCGTTATCACATCTCATAAACGCAATACAACTATATCCATACATAAAAGTGATGAAACACAAACGCAAGCCACCGAGCTTGTCATTGGTGGTAATATTGGGAATACTGTTTACCCCATCTGTTTCACAGCAATTATACTGTATACCCCATCCGTTTCACAGCAATAATACTGTATACCCCATCTGTTTCACAGCAATAATACTGTATACCCCATCCGTTTCACAGCAATAATACTGTATACCCCATCTGTTTCACAGCAATTATACAGTATACCCCATCCGTTTCACAGCAATAATACTGTATACCCCATCTGTTTCACAGCAATAATACTGTATACCCCATCTGTTTCACAGCAATTATACTGTATACCCCATCCGTTTCACAGCAATAATACTGTACACCCCAATAATTATACCCGGTTTTCAAATTACTTCCCTTTTAACAGTCGTACAACTAAAACATGTAAGGCACACATACGTGGAAATTACTAATTTTGCGTTTATAATAAGTTACTATAATACAACTGAATGACAGAAAATATTTAACGGGCTATTTATAATTTGAATGAAGTCATCCCGTTGTGTTATCTGAATATTTACTTTATTACAATATGTTTCCGTCAACACAACTAACATTTAAAGTATTACATTAATGCAGCATGTTTTGACTTGTGACAGTCATCATCAGCCTGATGATGACTGTCACAAGTCGAAACATGTTGCATTAATGTTATACTTTAAATGTTAGTTGTGTTGATGGGCTATTTATAGCTTACAAACTCATCCAGTCACATACGTTAGCGCGCAAACTATGTAATCTGGGATATATAATGGCACTTCGAAAGCGCATGGCAAACACGCTACAAGGCATATATCATCTAATACACTACAAGCACAGATCATGTATGTAGACTGCAAGGCACTATGATTTATACTCTGATCCATGATTTATACCACAAAGTGAACCACTCTCTACCAACCACTGATCATATCCGACGTTAGGAACCTACTGATCATGGATCAAAGTAGCTACTGATATAGGATGGCGAATGAAACTGTCCTTCAATCTATCTGTGTCAAATGTTTGTACTAACTCCAGCTACGAATGTAGCAGTAGATCCGTCGGTGTGACAGCCACCTATTATTCTGACTTACGCGATAAAATCAACAAATGCGTATATATATTACATATTAGTATAATTAGCCAGCGTATTGCACTTTATTATATTATACAAACGTTAAAATATTATAAAACTCATATAGAATTATAAAATTATAAAATTATTGACTCCAACATGTTTCGGTCAATATAGACCATCATCAGGGAGTATCATGAAGTACATGGTAA
>Ga0123355_10004784_pt1 | contig 19715 bp, 13 predicted proteins | sample TergutEmb28metaG_3_FD_89872 | JGI IMG/M metagenome (GOLD analysis project Ga0123355, IMG submission 89872) | Embiratermes neotenicus P1 segment gut microbial communities from Petit-Saut dam, French Guiana - Emb289 P1 | ecosystem: Host-associated > Arthropoda: Insects > Digestive system > Gut ...
CCGCCAGCACCTCGCGGCCCTGCGCGGCCTCCTCGTCTTCACCGTGATCACGGGCATCATCTACCCCGTGGCCATGTGGGGACTGGCCCAGGGCCTGTTCAACCACCGGGCGAACGGCTCGCTGGTGAGCTACCGGGGCCGGACCGTCGGCTCGAGCCTGCTCTGCCAGGAGTTCACCGGCGCCAAGGGCAACCCGTTGCCGCAGTACTTCCAGCCGCGCCCCTCGGCCGCCACCAGCGGCGCGAGCACCGACTATGGCTGCAACCCGCTCTATTCGAACGGCTCTCAGCTCGGGCCCACTAACCCCAAGCTGATCTCGGAGATCAGGCAGCGGCAGAAGCAGATCGCGGCGTTCGACCACGTGCCGGCATCGAGGATCCCGCCGGACGCCGTGACCGCGTCTGGCTCCGGCCTCGACCCGGACATCTCCCCGGCCTACGCCGCCATTCAGGTGGACAGGGTAGCTGCCAGCAGGCACATCAGCCCGGCTCAGGTCGAGACCCTCGTCACCCAGAACACCACGGGCCGCACGCTCGGCTTCCTCGGCGAGCCGGTGGTCAACGTCCTCTTGCTGAATATCGCGCTCGATGACAAGTACCCAGTCTGATTCGGGGCGGGTCCTGGTCGTCGAGGACGAGCCTGGCCTGCTGCGGGCGCTGGAGATCACCCTCCGCGCCCGCGGCTACCAGGTGGCCAGCTCCACGGACGGCCGGTCCGCCCTGGCCGAGGCAGCACGGCGTCCGCCAGACGCCGTGCTCCTGGACCTCGGCCTGCCGGACCTGGACGGCACCGAGGTGATCCAGCACCTCCGCGCCTGGACCGCCGTCCCCGTGCTCGTCCTGTCTGGCCGGGGCGGATCCGGGGACAAGATCGGCGCCCTGGATGCCGGCGCCGACGACTACGTCACCAAGCCATTCGCGATGGAGGAGCTACTCGCCCGGCTCCGCGCGCTGCTCCGCCGCGACGCCCAGCCTGTCAGCCGCCAGGTGTACACCATCGGGCACCACACGATTGACCCGGTGGCTCACACGGTGCTCCGGCAGGCGGGCGAGGGTACCGAACCAGTCCGGCTGACCAGGACCGAGTGGCGGATGCTCGAGATCCTGCTCCGCTCGCCTGGCCAGCTCGTGCCGGCCAGCCGGCTGCTTCTCCAGCTGTGGGGGCCAGGAGCCGAGACGAGCACCCACTACCTGCGGTTCCACATGGCCGGGCTGCGACGCAAGCTCGAGGATGACCCGCCGAGGCCGAAGCACCTGCTGACCGAGCCCGGTATGGGGTATAGGTACCAGCCGTAGACTCTCAGAACGGGTGATGTCATGAGCTCCGAGAGTCTGGATGACGTCCGGGCGGGGGCCCGGAAGCCCGGCGCTCGCGGCCAGCTGAGGATCTACCTCGGCTCGGCCGCCGGGGTCGGCAAGACGTTCGCCATGCTCAACGAGGGCCACCGGCGGCGGGACCGGGGCACCGACGTCGTGGTCGCGTTCGTGGAAACGCACGGCCGCCCCCACACCGCCGAGCAGATCGACGACCTTGAGGTCATCCCGCGCAAGCGGGTGCCCTACCGGGGCACGTTCTTCGAAGAGATGGATACCGAGGCGGTCCTGACCCGGCACCCGGACGTAGCGCTCGTCGACGAGTTCGCGCACACCAACGTGCCCGGCTCACGCCACGAGAAGCGGTGGCAGGACGTTCAGGACCTGCTCAACGCCGGCATCGACGTGATCTCTAACGTCAATATCCAGCATCTCGAGTCGCTCAACGATGTGGTCGAGAAAATCACCGGCGTGCCGCAGCGCGAGACCGTGCCTGACGCCGTCGTCCGGGCCGCCGACCAGGTCGAACTCATCGACATGACGGCCGAGGCGCTGCGCCGCCGGATGGCACACGGCAACATTTACAAGGCCGAGAAGATCGACGCGGCCCTCACCAACTACTTCCGGATCGGCAACCTGTCGGCGCTGCGGGAGCTGGCGTTGCTTTGGCTCGCCGACAAGGTCGACGAAGGGCTGCAGCGCTACCGGCACGCGCACGACATCCGGGGCACCTGGGAAGCCCGCGAGCGCGTCGTCGTCGCGCTCACCGGCGGCCCTGAGGGCGACACGCTGATCCGCCGCGCGGCCCGGATCGCAGCTCGGTCGGCCGGGGGCGACCTGCTGGCCCTGCACGTGACCAGGTCGGACGGCCTGACCGGCGCCGACCCGGCAACCCTCGCGCATCAGCGGCAGCTGACCGAGTCCCTCGGCGGGACCTACCACCAGGTGGTCGGCGACGACGTCCCCGACGCGTTGCTCACGTTCGCCCGCGCCGAGAACGCGACGCAGCTCGTGCTCGGCGCAAGCCGCCGGGGCTGGCTCGCCTCGTTGCTGACCGGTCCGGGGGTCAGTATGCGGACGGTCCGCGAGTCCGGCGCCATTGACGTGCACATCGTCACCCACTCCTACGCCGGCCGCGGCCGCGGCTTGCCGAGGGTGCATGGCGGGCTCCCGCGCCAGCGCCAGATCGCCGGCTATGTGCTCGCGGCTGTGCTCATGCCACTGCTAACCGTGGCGCTGGCCAGCCTGCGCGGATCGATCAACCTCACGAGTGACGTACTGGTCTTCCTGGCCGGGGTCATCGCGGTCGCGCTGGTCGGCGGTTTCATCCCGGCGCTGCTCGCGGCCGTGGCCGGCTTCCTGCTGCTCAACTACTACTTCACGCCTCCCCTCTATCAATTCACGATCGCGCAGACCAACAACGCGCTAGCCCTCGCCATCTTCGCCGCCGTGGGGCTCGTGGTCAGCTCGGTGGTCGACACGGCGGCGAAACGCACCAAGCAGGCCGCCCGGGCCGGGGCGGAGTCGGAATTGCTCGCCACGACGGCCGGCAGTGTGCTGCGGGGTGAGCACGCCTTGTCCGCGGTACTGGACCGGGTGCGCGAGGCCTTCGGCATGGACTCGGTGACACTGCTCGAGCAGCCGGCCGACCAGCCCAAGGGCACGTGGGTCCCGGCAGGCGTGTCCGGCGAGCTGCCCGCCTGCCGGCCGGAGGACGCCGACGCGGAGGTGCCGATCACCGAGCACCTCCTGCTCGCGCTCCGCGGCCGTGCACTGCCAGCCGTCGACCGCCGCGTCCTCGGAGCGTTCGCCGCCTACGCCGCCGCCGCCCTGGAACAGGGCCGGCTGGCCGCCGAGGCAGAGGCCGCCCGGCCCATCGCCGAGGCGGATCGGGTCCGCACGGCGCTGCTCGCAGCCGTGAGTCACGATCTGCGAACGCCGCTGGCCTCGGCGAAGGCCGCGGTCACCAGCCTGCGCTCGCAGGACATCGAGTGGGACGAGCAGGACCAGGACGAGCTGCTGGCGACCGCCGACGAGTCCCTCGACAAGCTAGCCCGGCTGGTGGACAACCTGCTCGACATGAGCAGGCTGCAGGCCGGCGCGCTCGCGATATTCCCGCGGCCGGCCGACCTGGCCGACATTGTCGCCAGGTCCCTGGATGACCTCGGGCCCCCGGCCGGGACCGTCACTGTGGACATCCCCGAGGACCTTCCCGAGGTCGCGGTCGATCCTGCCATTCTGGAGCGCGTGATCTCCAATGTGATCGCCAACGCGCTGCGGTACTCGCCGCCAGGCACGCCGCCCGCCCTAACGGGCAGCGCACTGCGTGACCGGGTCGAGCTCAAGATCATCGATCGGGGGCCCGGCGTGCCGGAGAGCCAGCGGAACGAGATGTTCGTCCCGTTCCAGCGGATGGGGGACACCGACAACACCACCGGCGTCGGGCTCGGACTCGCCCTGTCCCGCGGGCTCACCGAGGCGATGGGCGGCACGCTCGAGCCGGACGAGACGCCAGGCGGCGGCCTGACGATGACGCTGTCGCTCCCCGCAGTGCCTAGCTCGGCGGTCGGCACCGACCCCGACCTGGATACCGTCACCTCGTGACATCCGTGCTGGTCATCGATGATGAGCCGCAGATCGTCCGCGCCCTGCGGATCAACCTGCGCGTCCGCCAGTACGACGTGCACACGGCCGGAACGGCCGGCGAGGCGCTGGAGATCGCCGCTAAGCACCCGCCGGACCTGGTGATCCTGGATCTAGGCCTGCCGGACATGGACGGTGTCGAGGTCATCCACGGGCTTCGCGGCTGGACCGAGGCGCCGATCATCGTGCTATCCGGCCGGACCGACAGCACCGACAAGGTCGAGGCGCTCGACGCCGGCGCCGATGACTACGTCACCAAGCCGTTCGGCATGGACGAGCTGCTGGCCCGGATGCGCGCGGTGAGCCGCCGCATCACGGCCGAGGGCGACGTCCCGCGGATCAGTCTGGGCGGTCTCGTGGTCGACCTGGCTGCCCGGCGGGTGATCCGCGGTAACGAGGACATCCGGCTGACTCCGACCGAGTGGCACCTGCTCGAGGTGCTGCTGCGCAACCCCGGCAAACTGCTAAGCCGCCAGCAGCTGCTCTCGGCGGTGTGGGGACCCGGCTACGCCGACGCCACCGGGAACCTGCGCCTCTACATGGCGCAGCTACGGCGCAAGCTCGAGCCCGATCCAGCGCGCCCGCGCTGGCTGCTGACCGAGCCCGGCATGGGCTACCGATTCCAGCCCGATACTGCCGCTTAGTCCCCGGAACCGCGTAACGCAGCCGCGCCGCTGGTTACCGGAGCGGGATCAGTGGCGGGGCCGGCGACCAGTGCGGCCGTCCTGAGAGCGCGGCCGGACGTCGACACCACGCTGAGCAGCAAGACGGCAACGCCGAATGCAGCGATCACCAGCCATGCCGGGTGACTGGCGGCGTCGAATCCCGCTCGCACCGTGCCGTGCAGCCGGCCCGCGAGTATCGCGCCGATGACAGACACGCCGAGCGACTGGCCGGCCTGCCGGCCCGCAGAGGTGATGCCGCCCGCGACACCGGCCTGCGCGCGAGGCATGCCGGCGATAGCGACCGCGGAGATGACGATGTTCACGGCCCCGTATCCGGCGCCGAAGATGGCATATGCGAGCGCCAGCAGCAACCATGGCGGAGCCGCGCCCGCATACGCCAGTGCGAGGCAGCTGGCCGTGAACGCGACGCCGGAGAATATCAGCGGAATGCGCGGGCCGCGGCTGGCCATCGTGCGGCCGGCGAGCGGGCCGGCAATCGCCGTAGCGGCCGCGATTGGCAGCAACTGCAGGCCGGCCTGCAACACGGTCAGGCCGTGGACGTCTTGAAGGTACAACGTGGTCAGGAACAGCAGGCCGCCCAGGCACGCAAACGAGCACAAGGTGATGACGAGGGCGCCACTGAACGGGATGCTGCGGAACACGCGCAGCTCGATGAGCGGCTCGGCGCGGCGGTGTTCCCACGGCAGCAGCAGCGCCAGCGCGGCTGCAGAGCACGCGAACGCCATCACTATCGGCGCGGACCGCCAGCCATCCGCGGGCCCTTCGATTATCCCGTAGGTGAGGCACGCCAGGACCGCGATCACCAGCACCTGGCCGAGCGGGTCGAGGCGGCGCGCCCGGGCCGGCCGCTGAGCGGGAATGGCCAGCCCGGCCGCGATGATCGCGATCAGCCCGGGGACGATGTTAATCCAGAACAGGGACCGCCACCCCCAGGCGGCGGCGAGCGCGCCGCCGAGCGCCGGACCGATGGCCATGCCGATGCCAAAGGTGCCGGACCAGGCTCCGATCGCCCGGGCGCGGGCGGCCGGGTCGGTGAAGGTGGCGGTGAGGATGCCCATCGCCATCGGGGTCAGCGTGGACCCGGCGGCGCCCTGCAGCGCCCGGAAGGCGATCAGCCAGCCGACGCTCGGAGCGAGACCGCAGCCGACCGAGGCGAACGTGAACACCGCCAGGCCGACCTGGAGAACGGTGCGCCGGCCGAACCGGTCGCCGATCGATCCCGAGGTCAGCATCAGGCTCGCCGTGGTGATCGTGTACGCGGCGATGGTCCACTGCAGCCCGGCGACCGAAGCATGCAAGCCGCGACCGATCAGCGGGAGCGCCAGGTTGACCACGGTTGTGTCGACAGCGATCACGAACATAGTCAGGCAGCAGATGCAGACGATCGCGGCCCCCGCGGCGCGACCCTGCCTGCGGGCACCGACTGTTCTGGTCGCGGGCATCGTCATAGGCTTGAATCAAGCAGTCACGGAACGGGGTATCCAGGGCACGAATAGTGCACGGATCGTGCACACATGCCGCTGACCTGCGGTGGCTTCCGGATGGGGGGAGGCGGAGCATGCCGGAAGACGCGGCTGCGGCCAGGCGGGAGCGGCTGATCAGCCGCCGTAAGGCGTTAGGGCTAACCCAGGAGCAGCTCGCTGGGCTGCTGCACGTGGATCCCACCACGGTCGCGCGGTGGGAGCGCGGCGAGACACAGCCGCAGCCCTGGTTGCGGCCGAGGCTGGCCAAGGCATTACGAGTCTCCCCGGAGCGGGTCGCCGCGCTGTTAGCTGACCCTCGGTCTACCGGTCCGGGTATTACCACGGTAGTGCCCCGGCAGCTGCCCGCGGCGGTGCCCGACTTCACCGGCCGCGCCGCTGAGCTGAACGCGCTGACCCAGATGCTCGACGATGCCGCCGATCGGCCGGGCACGGTGGTGATCAGCGCGATCGGCGGTACGGCCGGGGTAGGGAAAACTGCCCTTGCGCTGCGCTGGGCGCATCAGGTCGCAGACAGGTTCCCAGATGGCCAACTGCACGTGAACCTGCGCGGTTTCGACCCAGCAGGCAGCCCGGCCACGCCCGCCGAGGCGATCCGGCGGTTCCTGGACGGGCTCGGCGTGCCGGCCGAGCGCATCCCGCACGACCCCTATGCTCAGGCGGCCCTGTACCGCAGCCTGCTGGCAGACCGGCGGATGCTGATCGTGGCTGACAATGCCCGCGACGAGCAGCAAGTCCGCCCGCTGCTTCCCGCCAGCCCGGGCAGCCTGGTTCTCGTCACCAGCCGGAATCAGCTCACCGGGTTAACCGCGGCCGAGAGCGCCTGGCTGCTTACGCTCGACGTCCTCCCCCAGGCTGAGGCCGTGCACATGCTCACCGCCCGGCTCGGCGCTGACCGGGCCGCCGCCGAGCCCGGCGCGGTCGGCGAGATCGCCGCCATGTGCGCGGGCCTGCCGCTGGCGCTCGCAGTGGCTTCCGCCCGCGCCGCAGCCCGCCCCGGCTACCCGTTAGCCGCCCTGGCCGAAGAGCTGCGCGATGCAGGCAGCCGGCTCGACACCCTCGACGCCGACGACCCGGCCGCCAGCGTCCGGGTGGTTTTCTCCTGGTCGTACCGGCAGCTCAGCGGCGACGCGTCGCGCATGTTCCGGCTGCTCGGCCTGCACCCTGGCCCTGACATCTCCGTTCCCGCCGCCGCCAGCCTCGCCGCTATCCGCCCGTCCGAGACCCGGCGGCTGCTGCGCGAGCTGGCTCGCGCTCACCTGATCACCGAGCAACTCCCCGGCCGATACGCCTTTCACGACCTGCTCCGCGCCTACGCCGCCGCCCAGGCTCGCGAGCACGACAGCGAACCCGAACGGCACGAAGCTATCCGCCGGGTCCTCGACCACTATCTGCACACCGCCAGCCACGGCTCGGTGATCCTGGACCCATCACGAGACCCTGTTACCTTGACCCCGCCCGCGCCAGGTACGGCTACCGAGCACCCTGCGGATCACCGGCAGGCACTGGCCTGGTTCGATGCTGAGCACCACGTGCTGCTCGCCGCCGTCACCCTCGCAGACTGCACCGGGTTCGACGGCCACGCCTGGCAGCTCGCCTGGGCCATCGCGTCGTTCTTGGGCAACCGCGGGCACTACCAGGAATGGGCGGCCACCCAGCGCACGGCGCTGTCCGCCTCCGCGCGCGTGCGTGATGCCGCCGGGCAGGCCATATCGCGGCGCATGCTGGCAGCCGCCTGCATCGCCCTCGGTGACGATGAGCAGGCTGCAGCTCACCTCGCCAGCAGCCTGGCGCTGTACCAGGAGTTCGGGGACCTTCCCGGCGAGGCTAGGGTCCACCGCAGTCTCGCCTGGCTGGCAGAACGCCAGGGCCGCTACGCCGACGCGCTCGGCCATGCGGAGCAGGCGCTTCGCTTCTATGAGGCGAACGGAAACAAGGCTGCAGAAGCGCCAGCTCTCAACAACGTCGGATGGTTCCACGGTCTCCTCGGCAACTATGAGTTGGCCCGCGCATACTGCCGGCAAGCACTGGCTCTCTGCGCAGAAACCGGCAATCGCAGCACCGAGGGATATGCCTGGGACAGCCTGGGATACGCCGAGCATCGCCTTGGTAACCTGCGCGAAGCAGTCGCGTGCTATCAGCGTTCGCTCGCCATCAAACTCGAATTAGGTTACCGATTCGGTGCAGCGGATACCCTCGTCCACCTCGGCGACACCCGCCACGTCGGCGGCCAGCCGGGGCCGGCCCGGGAAGCCTGGCAGCAGGCGCTCGCCATCTACGAGGACCTGCAGCACCCCAACGCCGACGAGGTCCGCGCCAAGCTTGCCAGCATCACCGACCCCGGTTGCCAACATTCACAATCTGTCGCGACCTGAGCAGGGGGCTGAGCATGCCGGAAGACGCGGCCTCGGACGGGCCGGCCAGGCGTCAGCGCCTGATCAGCCGACGTAAGGCGCTAGGGCTAACCCAGGAGCAGCTCGCCGGGCTGCTGGACGTGGATCCGACCACGGTGGCGCGGTGGGAGCGTGGCGAGACACAGCCGCTGCCCTGGCTGCGGCCCAGGCTGGCGAAGGCGTTAAAGGTCTCTCCTGAGCAGATCGAGGCGCTGTTAGCCGAGCCGGGATCTGCCGGGCGGGAAGCCAGCACAGCAGTGGTGCCCCGGCAGCTACCCGCGGCGGTGCCCGACTTCACCGGTCGGGCCGCGGAGCTGGCCGGCCTCACACAGCTCCTCGATCAGTCGGGGCCCGGTGCGGCCGGAACGGTGGTCATCAGCGCGATCGGTGGTACCGCCGGGGTCGGCAAAACTGCCCTGGCCTTGCACTGGGCGCACCAGGTCGTCGGCCGGTTCCCGGACGGCCAGCTGCACGTGAACTTGCACGGCTTCGACCCAACAGGCATCCCAGCCACGCCCGGCGAGGCGATCCGCCGGTTCCTGGACGGGCTCGGCGTGCCGCCCGAGCGGATCCCGCCCGACCCCGAGGCTCAGGCTGCCCTGTACCGCAGCATGCTCGCAGACCGGCGGATACTGATCGTGGCCGACAACGCCCGCGACGAACAGCAGGTTCGCCCTCTGCTTCCGGCCAGCCCAGGCAGCCTGGTGCTGGTCACCAGCCGCAACCAACTGAGCGGGTTAACAGCGGCCGACGGCGCCCGGCTGCTCACTCTCGACGTCCTTCCGCCCGCCGAGGCCGTGCAGCTTCTGGCTCTCCGGGTCGGCGCCGACCGGGCCGCGGCCGAGCCCGACGCGGTCGCCGACATCGCTCGCCTGTGCGCGTGCCTGCCACTGGCCCTGGCAGTCGCCTCCGCCCGCGCCGCCGCCCGGCCCGCCTTCCCGCTGACCTCGCTGGCTGACGAACTGCGCGACACTGCGGGCCGACTGGATGCGCTCGACGCCGGCGACCCGGCCGCCAGCGTCCGGGCCGTGTTCTCTTGGTCCTACCAGCAGCTCAGCGCCGATGCGGCGCGCATGTTCCGGCTGCTCGGCCTGCACCCGGGCCCCGACATCTCCGTCCCAGCGGCCGCCAGCCTCGCCGCGACCGGCGAGCCCGATGCCCGCCGTCTGCTGCGCGAACTCGTCCGCGCGCACTTGATCGCCGAGCACGTCGCCGGCCGGTACGACTTCCATGACCTGCTCCGCACTTACGCCGCCGCCCAGGCCCGCGAGCACGACAGCCTGCACGACCGCGACGAGGCAGCCGGCCGGATCCTCGACCACTACCTGCACACCGCCGCCCGTGGGGCCGTCCTGCTCATCCCGTCAACGGAGCCAGTTGCACTTCCGGCACCGAGGACCGGCACAGTTGCTGAGCAGCCCGCCGACTACTCGCAGGCCCTGGCCTGGTTCGACGCCGAGCACCAGGTGCTCGTCGGTGCCATCACCCTCGCTGATGGTGCCGGGTTCGACGCCCACGCCTGGCAGCTCCCCTGGGCCATGACGCCCTTCCTTCGAGCGAGCGGGCGGTGGCAGCGAGAGGTCGCTGCCCAGCGCACCGCGCTCGCCGCCGCGACCCGCCTCGAGGACATGGCGGCGCAGGCCCTGTCTAGTCGCCTGCTGGCCAACGCCTATACCAACCTCGGCGATCATGACCTGGCCCGGCGCCACTACGCGGCCAGCCTCGGGCTATATCAGCAGCTCGGCAACCGCCTCGGCGAGGCCAAGATCCACCAGAACCTCACCTTGCTTGCTGAGCGACGGGGCCGCTACGCCGACGCACTTGGGCACGCCGAGGAGGCGCTGCGCATCTACCAGGCCGTCGGCGACAAGACTGCAGAGGCCGAGGCACTCAACGATGTGGGCTGGTGCCACGGCCTTCTCGGCGACTACGAACAAGCCCGCGCGTTCTGCCTGCGGGCACTCAGACTCGATGCCGAGGTCGGCAATCGCTGGCTCGAGGGGCATGCCTGGGACACCCTGGGCTACGCAGAGCACCACCTGGATAACCTCGTCGAGGCCACCTCCTGTTACCAGCGCGCGCTCAGCATCTTCCGGAACGCCGGGGCCCGCTTCGACGAAGCAGACACTCTCACCCGCCTCGGCGACACCCACCATGCAGCGGGCTACCTTGACCAGGCCCGGGATGTCTGGCAGCAAGCGCTCGCCATCCTCGAGGAGCTGCAGCATTCGGATGCAGAGAAGGTCCGCGCAAAGCTCGCCTGGGCTAACTAACTCCCAGGCGTAGCGGCCACCGGCGAAATCGTGCCCAGCCGGTAGCGCAGTCGGCAGATGACAACATCGGGCGCGCCGTGCTGAATCGCTTGCTCGAGCACGAAGCCGCGCTGGTTGTGGAGAATCCGCTGCCACGGCCGGGCCGCCTGCACCTCGGGGATCAGCACGACGAGCTGGTCCTGCCGATTGGACTGCTCGAGCTCCCGCAGATACTGCACGACAGGCGGGCCGAGCTGGCGCTGCCTGCTGTGCAGGGTCACCAGGGGAACGTCTTGATGCCACTGGCTCCACTGGTCCTTGAACCGGTCGGTCGCCACGATGTCGTCCGGCTCGTCGTAGCAGACGGTTACGGCGATCACCTCGTCGCCGAGCGACAGCGCAGCCGAGATCGCCGCGCGCACCAGTCGCGACATGGCGCCGACGGGGACGACGACGAGTGCGGAATGCCGCTGGGGCGGTTCCGGCACCTGCCCGATCTCGAGCGCGGCACCCATCCGGGCGTAGATCGTGTGAATCTGGGTGAACATGAGCACCAGAGCGGGTACCACGATGACGACCAGCCAGGCGCCCTCGGTGAACTTGCTGACCAGCTCGATCACCAGCGCAGCAGTAGTGAACACCGCGCCGACGCCGTTGATGATCGCCCGGCCCGCCCAGCCAGGGCCGCGCTGCCCGCGCCAGTGCCTGACCATGCCCGCCTGCGACAGCGTGAACCCGACGAACACCCCGATGGCAAACAGCGGCACCAGCGCCTGGGTGTCGCCGCGTGACACCACGAGCAGGAGAGCGGCGGCCACCGCCAGCACAACGACGCCGTACCGGTGCACCTGGCGAACAGCCTTGAGGAAGAACAGGTGCGGCAGGAAGTTATCGGTGGCGAGCAGCGACGCCAGCACCGGCAGCCCGCCGAACGACGTGTTCGCCGCGAGGCCCAGCAGCACCATCGTGATGATCTGGATCGCGTAGAAGACGACATTATGGCCGATCGAGGCGTAGGTGAGCTGGGCCAGCGAGGTCGTCGTCGTGAGCGGCTTGGCGTCGAACTTCTGCGCCACGAGGGCAATGCCGATCAGCATGAGGCCGAGGATGACGCCGAGGCCCACCTCGGTGTGCTGAGCCCGGCGGAACCGCGGCACCCTGAACTCCGGGACCGCGTTGGCGATCGCCTCCACCCCGGTCAGCGCCGAGCACCCGGACGCAAACGCCCGCAGCAGCAGCAGCACGCCGACGGTGGCCGGTGCCGACGACACCGACCCCTGCGGAAACGGCAGCGGGTGCGAGCGGAGCAGGCCCGCGATGATCACCGCGAAGATGCCGGCGATAAACAGCACGGTCGGGACGATGAACAGCCGGGCGGATTCCGCCACCCCCCAGAGGTTCGCCCCGGTGATGAAGGCGAGCAGCGCCAGGCAGATCCACACGCGGTCCGGGTACAGACCCTGGAACGCTGACGTCAGCGCCTCGACCCCGGCCGAGACGCCGACGGCCGCGTTCAGCACGTAGTCGACGACCAGCGAGGCAGCAGCGATCAGGCTGGGCTGGACGCCGAGATGAGCCTTCGCCACCGCGTAGGCGCCGCCGCCGGTCGGGAACGCCTCGATCACCTGGCGGTACGAGATCACCAGCACGGAGAGCAGCAGGACGATCGCGAGCGTGACCGGCAGCGTGTAACGCTGGAGCGCGGCCAGCCCGGCCGTTGCGAGCACGATGATGATGGCCTGCGGGCCGTACGCCACCGACGACAGCGCGTCCAGGGACAGCGCCGCCAGGCCTTCGAGCGCAGTGAGTTTGTGCCGTTCCTCGGCGTCCGCTACCGGCTGCTGCACCGCAGCGCTGTCAGGCACTCGCTCATCCAAGCACGCTGCCAGCGAGGAGGCGGCTGCGAGCCGTACCGAGCCCGTTCCCCCCGTATTAGAGAGTAACGGCGAGCACCGCGATGATGGCTACGACAGCGACCACGGCGAGGATGAGCAGCGCGAGGCGGGTCGGGTTCCGCGAGGGCGCGGTCGCCGCCGCGAACTGTGCCGTCTGATCGCCCTTGCCGGCCGCGAACGCCTGGAACTGGGCCGTGCTCGCGGAGGCGTCTGGCGCGGCGCGGAACTCGCCAGTGGTCATGCGCCGGTCGCGAGGCGAGGGCTCGCTAAAAGGCTCGGTCATGGGCCCCGACTGTAGCCGAACCCTGGGGGTGAAAGGTCCCGCGACGCGAAATTCCAGTCAACTACCGGGACCTGGCAGAGCATCCGGGCGGTGGACGAGGCGCGACAGCACTATCACGCTGCGTGTCCGGACGACAAAGGGCTCGGCCCCGATCCGCTCGACGACCTGCTCGAAATGCTGAACGTCGGCGGCCCTGATCTGCAGCAGCGCGTCCGCCTCGCCGGTCACCGTGCAGGCGTCGACAACCTCGGGATGTTTTGCGACGGCGGCGGCAATGTCGCGTGGTGACGTGCGGCCCCGGCAGAACAGCTCGACATACGCCTCGGTGGTCCAGCCCAGCGCCGCCGGATCGACCTGCGCAGAGAACCCGGTGATGGCGCCCGACGCGCGCAGCCGGTCTACCCGCCGCTTAACGGCCGGCGCGGACAGGCCGACCTGGGCGCCGACCTCGGCATAGGTAGCCCTGGCGTCGCCGAGCAGCGCGGCCACGATCTGCCGGTCGAGGGCGTCGAGGGTCATTCCCTGACGTTAGACGATCAGCGCGGAGCGGAGGCTCGTCAGGGCCTCGCCGGTCATCCCGTACGCGCGCAGGTAGCCCTCGGCGGATCCAGCCGCCGCCCTCACCCGGTCGAGCACCCAGAGGATCAGCTCTGGCGGGCTTGCGAGGAGCGACCTCGTCAGCTCGTCGCCGAGGCCCGTGCTGGCCTGCAGCTGGCCGATCGCCGGGGTCTGCTCCGGATCGAGGTAGATCGCGCTGAGCGCGTAGTCGGCCGCGATGACCTCGTCCGGCACGCCCAGGACGGCCAGGATGAGCGCGACTACCATGCCGGTCCGGTCCTTTCCGGCGGTGCAGTGCACCAGTGCGGGGAACGCGTCGTCGCTGGTCAGCTCGCCGATAGCCGCAGCGATGGCATCGCCTCGCTCGTCAATGACGTAGCGGTAGACGGCGGCCAGTTCCGGTGCGGGCAGGGCCTGCAGGTCCTCGATCAGCGGCAGGTGCGTCACCCGGCCGGCCACCGGGCTCGGCGCCATGTCGACCTCGGCCTGCGTGCGCAGATCGACGACCGTCTTGATGCCGAGGCCGGCCAGCGCGGCCGCGCCCGCCGCATCCAGCCCGTGCAGGGCGTCCGACCGGAACAAGGTCCGCCAGCGCACCGAGCCGCCGCCCGCGACGGGGTAGCCCCCGACCTCCCTGAGGTTCAGCACTCCGGGCAGCTCTACCCGTCGCCGCGGATCATCGAGATGGGCTCCGCCGGGCGATCCGATTGTCTGCGTCAAACTTCCGCCTTCTTCTCTCTGGCGCTCCACCACAAGCGTCTCATGACGATATGTCCGGCTCGCTACCGCTTCCCGACTGACCGGTTAACGCGGCGCGGGATGGGACCCGGCCGGGTAGGAACAGGCCATGAGCCGAGTCGGCAATATGTATGGCCCCGATGCCACGTTCCTCGGCGTCCCCAAGGCCGACCTCGCTGATCCGTCGTCGTGGTCAGGCGCTGACGTTGTCATCATCGGGGCACCATTCGACGGCGGCACGTCGCACCGGCCGGGCGCGCGGTTCGGGCCGCAGGCGATCCGGTTCACCGACTACCTGCCGCATGATGGGTCGCGGCCACACCTGGCGCTCGGCGTCGATCCGCTGGCGGAGCTCGTCATCGCCGATGCTGGCGACGTCGAGATGCTGCCCGGTGACACCGGCCTGTCACTGCGCCGGCTGGAGGACGCCGTGTACGTGGCGTGCCGCGGCGGTGCCGTCCCGGTGATCCTGGGCGGCGACCACACCATCGCGCTGCCCGATGCCACCGGCGTGGCCCGGCACGTCGGCTGGGGCCGGGTTTCCGTGATCCACTTCGACGCGCACGCCGACACCGGAGACACCCAGTTCGGCGCCCTGCTCGGGCACGGCACGCCGATGCGCCGCCTGATCGAATCGGGCGCCGTCCGCGGTGACAGGTTCCTTCAGGTGGGGCTGCGCGGCTACTGGCCCGAGCCGCAGACGCTGGACTGGATGGCGCTGCAGCGGATGCGCAGCTTCGAGATGACCGAGGTCGTGTCGCGGGGCCTGGATGACTGCCTGACCGAGGCGTTCGCGATCGCCACCGATGAGTGCGACGGCGTGTTCCTGTCGGTGGACATCGACGTGGTGGATCCGGGGATGGCGCCGGGAACGGGCACGCCCGAGCCGGGCGGGCTCACCGGTCGGCAGCTGCTCGACGCGGTTCGCCGGATCGCCATGGAGCTGCCGCTCGCCGGGATCGACGTGGTCGAGGTGGCACCGCCGTTCGACCATGCCGAGGTCACTGCATTCCTGGCCAACCGGGTGGTGCTCGAGGCGCTCTCGGGCATCGCCTGGCGGCGCCGGCAGGCTCGTGATCCCGGTGATCCCGGTGACCCCGGCGATCGCGGCCCCGCGCGGCCGGATCCCGCCGCGCCGCTGCTCGATGGGCGCTAGTGCTAGCGCGCGAGGATCGCGATCAGGAACACCGTTGAGTCGTAGAGGAAGTGCGCGAGTATTGGCCGGCTGAGCTTGCGGTGCTTCTGGAACGACCGGGTGACGAAGTAGCCGAACGGCAGCGTGAAGATCAGGCCGACACCGTAGTACGCGTGGTAGCTGGTCCGCAGCGCGAGGCTCAGCCAGAAGGCCGCCGTCGGCGACCAGCCGAGCTGGTCCAGCCGGGTGATCAGGTAACCATTGACGGCCGTTTCCTCGGCGATCGAGGTGAGCAGCGACTGGCTGAGCCCGAACACGATGTAGTAGGTCGGGACGTGCAGCGGTCCCGTGGTGTTGGCGAGCCTGGAGTGAGCGATCGGCGACAGCAGGACCGCGAGCGCGAACTCAGCGCCGAGCGCCGCCGCGGCGAGGCCGAGCGCCGCGCCGATGTCGGACCAGCTCGCTCGGGTCAGACCCAGGTCTGCTGGCCGCTGGCCGGTCCTGGCGAGCAGCAGCAGAGTCAGCGGCACCATGACGGCCGTCGGCACATAGCTGATGAGGCCGAGGATGATGTTGACCGCGGGCTGGTGCCGGTCAAAGGTGGGCAGCGGATTCAGGCTCGCTCCGGTTGCCAGGTGGCTGCCCAGGACAACCAGCGCGCTGATCAGCCACGGGGTCAGCGTGGCCACCATGACCAGCCAGGTCTCGAGCACGAGGTCGCGCCTGCTGTGATCGCGGTACTGGACCGGAGCTACCGGCTTGGTCTCTACCGGAATCCAGAACTGCCAGTCGGACGGCGCGGCCGGCCAGTCGGCCGGCGGGCTCCAGCCCGGCGGGGGCTGCCAGCCAGACGGCGCTTCCGGCCAGCCGGGCGCCGGGCGCCATTCCAGCCGCTGACTCTTCACCCAGTCAGCATGCCCACTATTGGCGACCGGAATGCGGTGATTTGGCGACAGCGGCGCGCGTTACGCGGCGCTATCGATCGCGTGATCGCCTGTGAAATCAGAATGTCAGAGTGAGTCGATAGCATTATCGAGCCTCAAGATCATTGCCAGCGGAGGTGACAAATGCCCGGCAACCCAGTTCAGCCACCCGCCGTGCCTCCCCCCGATGGCAATCCCACCTCTTTCGTGGTCGATTTCGACCTGGCCGGGCTGATCGCTGGGCTGGGCATCGATTGCGGCAACGCCGAAGACCAGGAGGCTATCCTCGCGGCCGAGCAGGCGGCCCTGGCGGCGAGCCCGACGCCGCCGGTCGACGTACCTGGCCGGGTCGCCGGCTTGCTGCCCACCGGGCCGGGCCTTGCCGCGTGGCTGGCGTCGGCGAGCACCTCATCTGTCGGCGACGCCGAGCTGCCCGACGTCGCGCTCGGGTACCGGCGGCTGGCTGCCTGGGCACAGGCACAGGAGCTAGCGGCGGTGGCCGAGATGGCGTCCCGGGCCGCGATCCGCCGCGACCGCGCCGACGAGGCAGGGCGACCCGGCCAGGTGCTGCCCGAAGCAGGCGCCGAGGTCGCGCTGGCGCTGACCATGGCTCAGCTCACCGCGATGGACTGGACCGGACTGGCGACCCGGCTGCGCTGGCAGTTGCCGGCGACCGGCGACGCGCTCGCCGCCGGGCAGATCGACCTGGCCAGGGCCCGCATCATTACCGAGGCAACCGCCCCGCTGCCCGACGAGATCGCCCGGGTTGTGGAGGACCGAGTGCTGCCGGCGGCCGGCGGGCAGACCACCGGCCAGCTGCGAGCATCGGTTCGCCGCGCGGTGATCGCCGCCGACCCCGGCGGCGCGGACCGACGCCGCCAGCACGCCGAACGGTGCGCGAAAGTCAGCCTCTACCCCGATCACGATGGCACTGCCACGCTGGTCGGGACCGGCCTGCCCGGGGTCAGCGCCGCCGCTGCCCTGGCTCGCATCACCGCGATCGCCCGCGCGCTGAAGAAAGCTGGCCACTCCGGCGGCCTGGACTACCTGCGCGCCTACACCATGCTCGGCCTGCTGCTCGGCACGCTGCCTCCTACCCAGCCCGGCTCGCTGATCGAAGGCGCGCCGCCCGGTACCCCGCCGCCCGGTACCCCGCCGCCCGGTACCCCGCCACCCGGTACCCCGCCGCCCGGGACCCCGCGGCCGTCGGCAGAGCCGCCCGACCCGGCCGACTCGCCGCCGGTCCAGCCACCGCCGGCCGCGCTGGCCGACCCGGTCGACTCGCCGCCGGTCCAGCCACCGCCGGCCGCGCTGGCTGACCTGGACCGCGGGATTCCAAACGAGCGCGACGGCGACTCCTGGCACGGTGAGCTGGACGACGACGAGGGCATCGACCTCGACGGCGCACCGGTCAGCTGGCCGCCGCTGCCGACCGGGCTGCTCGCTCCACTCAGCGGCGTGCCGCCGCCCCGCCCGAAACCGGGGTGCCCGCCGCCGGGCCTGCTCGATGTGCTGTTGCCCTGGTCAGCCCTCACCGCCAGCCCGGCGCCTGAGCCTGCCGTGCTCGGCCGCATCGGCCCGGTCACGCCGATTCAGACCCGCCAGCTGCTCGACCTGGCCGTGCGCCATCCCGCCACACAGTGGCGGATCATCGTCACCGACGACGACGGCTACGCCCGAGCCATCGAGCGCATCCGCGTGCGCAGCGCAGCGGGGAAGATCCGGGCCGGACCGCCGACCACCCCGGTCATCGGCCGCATGACCATCACTATTCGCGCCGACGCTGTCGGCCGTGACCAGCGCCTGATGGGCACCGGCCTGCGCGCATCGCTGCTCCGTGCCGCGGCGCGGGCAGCGGCCCGAGCCCGGGTCAGCGAGGCCACTGACGCTGCCGCCGGAGGCTGCACCCACGACAGTGCCTCCGTCGCCTACCGGCCAGCGCCGCGGCTACGCGAATTCGTGGTCGCACGGGACGCCACGTGCACCTTCCCGCCGTGCGGGCAGCCAGCCTGGCGGGCCGACCTCGACCACGCGATCCCCTGGCACCGCGGCGGCCCCACCTGCGCCTGCAATCTGAGCGCCCGGTGCCGGACCCACCACAAGATCAAACAGCTACCAGGCTGGAGGCTCGACCAGCCGCAGCCAGGCACCCTGCGCTGGACCACCCCGGCCGGACGCACCTACGCGGTTCAGCCGAATCGATACCCCAGGTAGCTGGCCGGCGGCAGACAGATCAAGCCTGCTTATAGTTGAGCAATGCTCGATGTGACCAGGCTCCGGGTGCTGGCCGCGGTCGCGCGTCACGGCTCGGTTACAGCTGCAGCTCGTGCCCTTAACTACGCCCAGCCGTCGGTCAGCCATCACATCGCCAGGCTGGAGGCGGAGACCGGCACGCAGCTCCTGGAGCGAGTCGGACGCGGCATCCGGCTGACGGAAGCGGGCCTGCTACTGGCCGAGCGAGCCGAGGAGATCATTGGCCGGCTGGATTCGGCCGAAGCCGAGCTGGCGGCCTTCGTGGGGCTGCGCAGCGGCCGGGTGCGGCTCGCCGCGTTCCCGTCCGCACTCGCCACCCTGGTCCCGGCAGCCGCCGCCCGGCTCATGGCTGAGACGCCAGGCCTGGAGTTCATGCTGACGGAGGCCGAGCCGCCGGAGGCACTGCGGATGCTGCGCGCCGGTTATGTCGACGCCGCGGTCGCATTCCTGCACTACCAGGAAGACGTCGACGACGCGCCGCCCCAGCCCTCGGATGAGGGCACCAGCGGCGTCCTGCTGCTCGACGAGCCGGTGTATCTCGTCACTCCCCCACCGACACTCGGCGACACCGTGACAGGCAACACCATGCCGGGCACCGCCATGCCGGGCACCGCCATGCCGGGCGACGCCATGCCGATCTCGGGCCTCGCCGCGTACGCGGGCAGCCGGTGGATCGCTGGCTGCGAGCGCTGCCGCGATTATCTGATCCGGCTGTGTGAGTCCGCGGGCTTCACGCCACGGATCTCCTTCACCACTGATGACTACCTGGCGGTTCAGGCGCTAGTGGCCGCGGGTCTCGGCGTCACCATGCTGCCCGGGCTGTGCCTGCGGGCCTTCCGGCACCCCGGCGTAGTCGCCACCCCGCTGGCGGGCACGCGGCGCTACGTCTTCGCCCTCACCTACGGCCAGTCTCCGGCCTCGGCGGCGACAACCCGTCTCATCGACTCACTGCTGCAGGCCGCGGGCGAGGCGGACGACGCCACGCCCGGCGCCCCTGGGACAGCGGACACCTCTGGGACAGCCGGCGCCCCTGACGATGGCGGGTTAGATCTTCGCGGCCTTCCCTGCCCAGTACGGATCACGCAGCCGGCGCTTGAGCAGTTTGCCGTTCGGGTCCCGCGGCAGCTCTGCCACGAAGTCGATCGATTTCGGCCACTTCATC
>Ga0123355_10004785_pt1 | contig 19712 bp, 9 predicted proteins | sample TergutEmb28metaG_3_FD_89872 | JGI IMG/M metagenome (GOLD analysis project Ga0123355, IMG submission 89872) | Embiratermes neotenicus P1 segment gut microbial communities from Petit-Saut dam, French Guiana - Emb289 P1 | ecosystem: Host-associated > Arthropoda: Insects > Digestive system > Gut ...
CAGTGCTCACACCCTACAACGTAGCACCACAGAACTGCAACCAGCCACATCCAACACTACCAGCAAAAAACCCCATATGCAGTAACACGTGGTCTTTTCTCCTGATGATGGGCATAAAGATGTCCGAAACATGTCGAGACGGTAGTCAATAATCATCTGCAATTGACAATAAATCATCCATATTGTTGCATCTTGTTGGTATTCTTTCTTCATGCGACTTGAGATTCTTATGGCGCCACTTTGAATTGTCATTTCCTGTGATGTGAGCTAGCAGTCAGTCAGCTTCGACAGTAAGACCCAATACCGTACAAAATGCGTACGTCAGTGTATACAGAAATATTTTTGACAAATTTAAGTAAGTGTTCGGTAACAGTACACGCATTTTATTTTTTCATGGCTTGACAGCCTAGTAGGCCTAGGGCTCCACGGTGCTGAGGCTTCACGATCACACTCATTTACACCACAGTCGGTAAGACTCCTGGACGAGTGATCAGCCCGACGCAATACGTCTTCCTGACAACACACAGCACTCACAACAGACATCCATGCCTCGGCGGGATTCAAACCCGCAGTCGCAGACCCACGCCCTAAGCCGCATGGCCACTGGGAACGGTTTGGTATAGCGATACTTCCCGTATTTTATGAAGGCGTATGCCATCATGCTGGCGTGAGTGTCAGCCTGTGCTCCGTGCGAGGAGCGGTTGTATCAATCATGTTAGCCGAGCGCAAATGTTAACGGGAGCGTTCAGCCACTGATGGAACGGAGTTAGAACACACATAAGACTAGCCATGGCCTCGTACAGGGGCTCGTTTGGTGTGTATTTTCAAACTGTGTTACATTCAGTGGTGGAGCCTTCGTGTGAACTTCAGGAACCACAGTAACATGCTGACTGTGACAGCCATGTTTTTGCCATCCTCTCAAGTATATGTATTTTAATTAAACTTGGAATGAGTATCATTTCACCACGGTACATTTAATTTCTTACCATCATAGCGACCATTCTAATTTGTGAGTTGGGGACGACAGTTGTACTTAATGATGGCTCATGATATTTTATATGGTAATGGATGTTCGAGAAGTATGTACCTTTTGTGATAGTAGACTACGCCACCAATTAAAAACATGGCAAACATGCGAAACTAAAATTTTATGTGTGAAGTTCACATAAAAATCAGAATTTGTACTTGTGTAAATTATGATTGTATTATAATGCAGCATTGTATAATTAATTATTATAGCTTTTCTTCTGTCACCATATAGATTTGAGCATTTGAAAGAAAGTATGGGTTATCTTCCCAGAAGCCTTTGTTCACATATCTGAGGGCCGGTACAGATCGATGTTAACTAATTAAGGGGACCATGTTAGACTTCTGCTGCATTAGTGTAAAAACAGCACTTTTCATTTACTTAAATTGGCACTAATCCCCCGAACGCCACACTAGAATTTTACACTTAACCGTCATTTTTAAGTGAGCTGAAGCTACCTGTAAGCCTGTACTTGGACACCAACGGCTCATCGACATAACTTTGCTGGCAAAAATGTTGCCGGAATTAATGATACTGTGTTGATACCACCGAGCTGGTCCGTGTCAGTTACTTAAGGCTTGCTTAGTAACTGTACTTTATATTGAATAAATTTCTTTCGACTTAGCGCACATCCTTTGTTTTTATTTTTGTGCACAGTTCAGTTGTGTTTCTTTCTACCCCACATGCTTAAAGGACTTTTTGTATCCAATTACTGTATAAAATCTAATTTAGACCTGTATGGACTAAGTTAGCCGCTACACCCAATTCTTAAACAGGTCGTTAGACCGACCCCATTACACGTAGCAGCGCACTCTTCCGGTTTGTTACACAATATATCGTATAATAGTTTGTCTTCACAAAAGTTGAGACCGGTGTCCACTGCGGTTATTTCCAAATAGGCATAGTATTATCGTGTGTGTGATGTACTTTAACCCTTTTGATACTGATTTAAGTCTTAGACTGAAGTATTTGAAGAAGGTCGAATGAATTCTCAGGTGTGAGATTGAGATGAAAATCCGTAATATTATGATGTTTGGAACAATAAATTTGAATCTGCAGTAATACATTATCAGTGAGGTATTACAAAGATTTAAGGAGGGCAGTTTCGAAATACCTGTGTGACCTGCCTACTCTGTGGTGTTCAGCTTCTTATTCATGTAGATGAATTTGTATAAGGAATTTCGTGAACCGGTGGAATGTAAATAGTATGACTCTGGCGTTCTTTCTGCAGAATCGATTGGAATTTTGTGTTGGTCGAATAAACCTTCAAAAAAACTGGAATTTTGTGCTTCCACCTTGCAGCTGGGTCTAGCAGGAGCTGTACATATCTGTCCAGATAACAGGCAGTGCTGACAGTTATGTCGATTGAACTCGTTCGCGTGTTATACGGCATACAGGAAAACAGAGGTGCAGTTTTTATCAAAGCACTTGTTTTGTGGTGGGTAGAATTGATGCATTTGAACAAAGTCGTAGCTCCTGGTGCAGTGCCGCAGCAGTAAACCGGAAACAAGGCACCTGCTGGTAGAAGAAGTGAAAAGTCATTCGTCGAGTTACGTTATTCGGCATTTACGTCGTTTGCCCACAGACCCAGGCGCGCAAATTCGTACGTACGATGCTAGAGACGCCTTCGAGTTGCTGAACCACAATGATGAAGATCTGACATTGGACCATCTTGTGGAAATTCGGGAGCAGTGAACCCGTGAAGAAGCTGAGGAACCTGAGCCTAAGCAGAAGACCATGACGGTGTCAGAGTTGACTGAGGGGCTTGGGTGTGGACCTAATCAAGTTGGCGTCAAGGCGTTTGAGGACATTGATTCGAACGAGCAGCATCCAGTAACAACTAGACAAGGATTTGTCAGTGTGCGTATTTGCCGTGAGGAGATTGTGAAGGAGATTTCTTGACGTAATCTTAAGCGACTCTTGCATCGCCGCCTGTACTGTTGGACACTGAAGTGTCAATGCAGAAAACGCGCCTCGGACTATTTAAAATTGTAACAGACTTAACGTTTTTAGTACAGGGACATGGTCACATGCAAAGACACTTCTTAATTCTCTGTTCCCGCAGTACTATAATTTTCAGGGCATGAGAAAAATTAAGAGCAACTCCAGTATGTTTTCTGTTTATTTCAGTAAGTCTTGAACCTCGTTTTGATTCAAACTCTTGTTCTCAAATGCAGCATGTGCCTCAGAACAGGGTCCACTGACAGTCTGTGAACATGCACTTTGATAATGTAAGGACTCCACTCCGTAGAATTAGCTGAGTCATGTAATGCCCAGGCAGCAAGTTTAAATTTTTAAGCATATTGAAGTTACTTTTTAGCTATATGTTAGTGCATGTTATGATTTTATAATGAAATCATGCACTTGATTTTATCACTGTGTATTTTATTTTTTATCTTCTACAAGAATTTCTGCATAATTCTTCCTGGTATTTATAGTAAGCCACCAATGAGTTAACACTATCAACTTAAACAAGCACCTTGTTTAGACCTTCCATACTGTCTGGACTGTTTTTTTTAACATATTCAACCGCAGAATTAAACATCAGTTGATTGGGCATGTTGCTGAGTATAACGTGTGTGTGTGTGTGTGTATGTATGTATGTGTGTGCGCGCGCGTGCATGCAGGTGTGTGTAGAAATTTGTGAATTTATTCAATACCCAAGCCTTCACACCTGTGTCTCTAGGATTTATTATAGTATCTTCCCATGTATGTCTAGGTCTTCAAAGTGGTGTCTTTTTGTGAGTTGTGATAACACTTTAATTATGTTTAATTTTCTCTATACATGTTACATGTTCTTTCTATCCCACACTCTAGGTAGGTTTTCACCCTTTTTATAGGCCACGAAGGCCCTCAGGGTGAATAGAGCTATAGCTATACTCTTTCTAGGACCTTGGCACTAGATTGGGGTGGGGGTCAGCCCCACGCCCCGGCCGCCTCTACCACCGGGAAAGACCCGGTACCCCCAGGGCCGGTCTGAACGGGCGGAAAATCTCGTCCCCACTGGGATTCGATCCCGGACCGTCCAGCCTGTAGTCAGTCGCTATACCGACTGAGCTACCTGGCCCACCTGTCCCACACTCTTTGGTTTAATAATGCTAAGCATATTGGTACCTAGCAGGTTGGTGTGGTGGTAACTCTGTATACTTCTGTTCTGAAGGTGCTCAGTTTGTATCTTTGATTGAACACTGACTGTTGTAGCTGAAATTTCTATGGTTTTCTTTGCTCCAGGAAAATTTCAGGATAGTACCTCAGGACATGGCAGCATTTTGCCAGAGCCTTTCCAGTTTATTAGTTGTCCTATCATGTAATGCTGAGTAGTGTTGGATATCAGGCTGTTGCACCATACAGTAAGAAGTGTTGGGTACTGATAAAATTGTAAAATGAACTGCATGAAACAGTATTAGTAAATTGTTTCAAGATAGGGATAAATAACTCACTTTTCTTGCAGGTCATAAGGAACTAGCCATTGAACTATACAAGAAAGGCATATATGAGCTGGAGCAGGGGATTGCTGTCGAATGTGTGGGGGGAAAGGGAGAAGTGTGGGAGAGAGCACAGCGCCTGCATGACAAGATGAAGACAAACCTGGTGATGGCCAAGGATCGCCTGGACTTCCTAGGTATTGAGCCTGCCAGCGACACGCTCCTGCAAGAAACATTGCATGTTCCTGGTAGGCTTCCCCTTGAGTGTTGTCTGTCTCATGTCACCCCCCAGCTCACAGTGGTCAGTGCAGGGTAAGAAGCAGCTGTGCATCGCAATGCAGTCTTATTTTTTCAAAAGTTGTGTTTTTTAATATTACACAAATCCACATCAAAACTTGCCACATGATTAATCTTAGACATTTTATTCACACATCAAGTGAAGTATTACTATGACACATTGTATATAAATATAGATTTCCTGTACTTGAGCCTTATCAGACATCACCTGAAAATGTTTCCCACTTGCTTTGGTTGTAATTTTAAAACGCAAAATAAAATGTTTCCTATGTTTTTAGACTATTTTATACCATACTTTATATCCTAATATTTAGTGGCACATTGTGTGTGGTCATCAAAGTAGATGATAAATACGTATTTCATGCAACCACCAGTCTGCTGTTGTAAGTTGTTCAGAAGTTGTTCATGTTTTGAATTTCTTTGTCACACACTTTCAGAACACTGCATTAAGTGATGCTAGTATCTTGCTCACACAGAAGATTTGGCACAATATTATTGATGGTTTGGAATTGAGGGTCATGAAAGTAGTATATAGTTCCATTTTATGAAAATCCATGAATTTATTAAAAATAATTTAGAGATGATAGATTGGTTATGGATGCAGACATAATAATATCATGAGGCTTTCTTTCTTGAAATGGGAGTGGGCAAAAAGATTGTGAAAAAAATTTGTTTTACCACTGATATGATTTTTCTTTAATTTGAATGGTATGAAGCCTGTAGCTGCATGTAGCTAATAAGGAAAAATTATTTAGATGCACCTATTTACAGTGATTCAGGTAACATACTTTTGTCTTTGAATATGATGCCCATGTATAGGCATGAGCAAAACTGTAAAAATATCTCTTCATTGTCATACTTCTGTGGAAAGCAGTGAAAAATGGCTGGGACAACTTATTTTCTGCCATAACTACAGTGACCCAGTTTCATTTTTGGAAGGTTAGGTCTTTGAAATAAATTAAAATAAAGATGTAAATTGGCATTGTACCACTTGTATAAAGAGGATGGAAAAACATTATTGTGATAAAACAAATTAAGAGCAGAATAATTCAGGTCCTCAGGATGTGAGATATGTGATATGTATGTATGTGTGCATTTAAGTATTCATGTACATGTTATGAAGGTTTAATTTACTGGACAAATGAAGTTGGTCCTTGTTAGCATTATGTGTTGGGATCATCAGAGTTTGTGGAGTGTGACAGGGTCACATTGAAGCACCTAGCACTGATCACACTGAGCTCCAATTGTCAGATGAAGTGGAATGAAAAGATTTCAACTGGTACTCACTCCATTGTGCTGGTAATTATCTTACTTGTTTACTCTCATTCACATCGGGATAACATCTCATTCATGTCCAGACAACATTATTGGGCGTAATCTGTGTGAATATTTAGCTTCATGTTATGTCTACGGTATGTGGCCATTGGTTGTCTTTGTTTTCACATTGTTTTCATGATGTTACATTTTTTACTAACATACATCTGTAGTTGACTTGTAAAACTTTAAAGCATAGTTTTGTTCTAGTGTGGATATGTATTTTATATTTATGAAGTAATTCAAACAGCAGATTATATTTTCTTAGGTTAGTTCAATTTACTTTGACTGTTGTTTAAGTCATGTTATGTTGGTGTTTTCCCCAGTAAATGCAAATAATTCTCTGACATACCTGATTGTATGTAACAGTGTATGGATGTGTTCTAGAAAGTCTGAATGCATGGTGACTATATGTAACATTGTTCCGAATTCTCTTTACAACATATCATTTATTATGTTTATGCAGGGTGATTAGTGACACATGTTAATACAGTTTCCAGAGGTCATTCCCTGTCAGAAATATCGTAAGACCATGATTTCAGTTCGGAGTGTTATGAGAGGTGTGAATGTTTAAAATTCAAGATACTATGAACAGTCATAATTCAGCTTCACTGTGAGATGGGTATTAAAGTACAATTTAGTTGCATAAATGTTCAGAATGACCACCTTTGGTTTGGTTACACTTTGGGTGTGATTTGGCCACAGAATTTGTTTGTGCACTGTGTTTTTGTGTCATGCCACATATGTTTCTGTTTCAGTACATCCATGCGTGCTTGCATGCACATGCCCTCAGATATCGCAACAGGAAACGTCCATAGTTTCACAGTCACTTAGAATCATACCCATGTTCACATGATACGTCTGACCTGGAGTGGTCTCAGACGTGGAATGTTGAAGTGTGTATATAAGAATACAGGGCATTGTATATGAGGATTATTCAAATGATGTCTGAATGGGGACTTCTTAGGTTGGAGCAGTAGAGGCTGTTGGGGTAGACATCCTGTTGACACATGAGCTGATGGATCCCCTCTACAAAGGGTTTTTTAGGCTGCTGCTGGAACAACTGTCTGCTGTGGGCTGAACACCTTTGTGTCTCTCATACCCATGGCTGTTGTGCACTTCAACATTCAAAGACCCTCACATTAACATAAATGTGCAACACTGTTATATATCCCTTGGAGACCTACATACACTGGACATGAGTGGTATGCTCCTACAGGGTGTTAATGTGTCACACAGCAACTCCTGTCCCTGTGTGACTTGCACTGTTAAAACATGCTGCCATCCATGCACTGGAAGGAGTTGGATGATTGATCCCCCATATGGCCAGAGCTGCAGTGTGTGTGACATCCTTGTGTTCAGTCCCCTCAAGAGCACGCTGAAGGACTGTAGGTTCAGGTCAGAGCACGTTGTCAAGGTTATGGTGGTGCAGTGGTTCTAGCAGTAGTTCAGGGAGTTCTTTGTGGAGAGGATCCTGTGATTCATGTGTCAATTCAACATCTGCCTCACTTGTCATAGGGACTGCTTTTAATAGAACAGAACAGTCCTCAGACTGGTTAATTTAACTCAACATTGCTTGTAGTCACAGAGTATCATCAAATTAAAAAATTTATAACTTCAGCATTGAGTGTGATGGTGGGCATCATCATCATCACCACCACCACCACCACCACCACCACCACCACCACCACTATCATTGTCATTGTCATCATCATCATCATCATCATCATCATCATCATCATCATCATCATCCAGTATAATTTCAATTGCTTTTACTTTTGGCTGCTAGTAAATGAAGTTTTAATCCATGCTAGTACATGACTGAGATCCTGTGTGTGTTGTCTGTTGGCATGTTGCTACGAAATGTACAGGTGCCCTTTGCACACATAATAACAGTTGTAGTAATGATGACGGTATATAAAAATAACAAACTTGTTTCTGAGTAAAATAAAACTTAACAGAACAGTAAGAGGGGTGACAGATGACATGTGGACATTTTAATATTGTACATTATGTGCAATGTGTTCTAAGCTACCCTTATATTTACCAACTGTTGTGCACTGCACTGTCTCTCTTTGCTGACATACTAGATCTTTCTGCTATGCATTTTGGTTTGTATTAAGACCATCTTCAGGGAGCTTCAATCCAACTGTAGTTCTTTCATGGCACTTCAGATGTTTATCAGCATTTATTTGCTGTCTGTTAAAACTGTAGTTATTTCCCAACTACTGCACTTCCTATATCGTTCAAGTTTGTCTTTCAAATGTGTAATTATTGAAGCATTAAAAGTTAATATTTAAGACCACAGTCTCACTATTGTGTAACACCATGCACTTCTTCAGTTGTAGAGATGTGCAGTGGTAACACAAGTGGAAGGTTAAAATACTTAATGTCTCTCGGACCACTGGTGTTAAAAATCTAGGTGGATGTGTAATGTGCAATGGCATCCATTTTAGTATCATCATCCTTTTTTATCTTGGAAAATGTAAACGATCCCTAATTGGGTGTGGTCACGGCAATCTTTTATTGTATGGTTATCACGTCACATAGATAGATTTTAGATTTTAACATCAGTGGTCAGAGAGATTTTAAGTATTTTACCCTTCAACTTGTTTTACCTCTGCACATCTGTACAACTGTGGGCTGGGATAGTGCAATCAGTGTAGTGACTCACTACGGGGATCAGTCCTGGTGGGGGCGAGATTTTCCACACCCATCCAGACTGGCCCTGGGGCCCACCCAGACTCCAATACTATGGGTACCGGGTCTTTCCCGGGGGTAAAGCAGCCGGGGCATGGTGTTGACCAACCACCCCACCTAGTACCGAGGTTAAAGAAAGAGTAGAGCCATACCTCTACTCCATCTCTGGACCTTCGTGGCCTGTTATAGTGTGAAATTTACCTTTACCTTTGCGTCTGTACAACTGAAGTCGTACATAGTGTGAAATAATAGTGAGTCTGTGGTCTTAACTATTAACGTTTAACCTTTTACTAGTTGTACATTTAACAAGAAAACCTTAATGGTACAAGAGGTGGTGTATTTGTGAAAAAACTACAATTTTTAACAGACGGATAATAAGTGTGCATAAACATTTGATGTGTTGTGAAAGAATTGTAGTAGGACTGAAGCTCCCCAGAGATGGTGTTAATAACACCAAAGCACGTAGGATCAAGAACTAATATGTGAGTTAAGAAGCACTGTGTAATGCGTGACATTTGGTAAGTAAAAGAACATATAGACATGTTGGTGAAGCACTAAACATTAAGATATCAAAATTTCCTTGTAAAAATAACCCCTTCCCCACCACACACAAGTGTGTGTATGTATTCATTCACTTTAATTCCTTTCATGGTCTACATTATGTAGAAGCCTGAATATATTTATGGATGAACATCCCTTTAGTGTTCCCTTAAGAGAAAAATTAATGCTAAAGCCTTGGATAAAGGCTGCATGTGTACATAAATACATCTGTTGTTTCAGATTACAGAACTTTTTAAAGATGATTGATTTCAAGAAAATCACTATAGTAATAACAATATCTTTACAGGCGTGCCATTGAAACTGTTGTATGACATTCCTGCTTAGATGTTGTGTATTCATTTTACAGCATTCTGTCTCATATTTACATGACAGATAGGTGTCATGCTTAATCAAAATACACTTTCCCGGTGTTCTAAAGCATGCATTGACCCATTGATATCTTATTACTGCTGTTTCTAGGTCCATGTTTGAACAGAAATCCCTCTTTCTTCAATTTATTTTGGTCACAAAAGACATGTATTGTTGTTCAGAAAGCTTCTTATTCAAGATATTGCACTTTAGAATTGTTCTTGGGCCCTGTGCAAGTTGTGTGGCTGCACTGAATCCTGTGTACAAACTTCTGCTTGATTTGGTACAGAATAGCATTTAATTTGTTATGTTTATTGCACTGTGTTTGTTTTTTGTTTTCTGTTTTTTATAGTCAGTATTGTGCATCTGGGCCAGTTAGCAGTGTCGGGTGAGACAGGCTCAGACCCTCGGGGGAAGACTCAGCGATCCAGGGTAGCTCCCCAAACCCTGACCATCCCTAAAACAGAATCTAAACCATACACACTAGTGAACAGTAGGGGGACCCCCAAGCCAAAACAGCAGGAGTTTAAATTTCCACCTCTGCCTCCTCCCATTCATACACCCTCAGAAGGTATTTCATCACTTTTCAATATAATTATTATTACTAACAGATAAATCATACAGGGATTTCCAGATTGTTGTGTAATTGGCTACATGTGTACAATTGAAGGAGGTGGTTATGATTATTTTATGTTTTTTGTAATCTTTTTTAGAAATCTTTAGCATAGACCATAGAAAATGAGTTTCTTCATAGGCTGCACATGAATCATGCTTATGGGTAATGGTTCTGTAATGGATTGTTAAAAAAAACTAGTACGTATTCCAAGGACCAGTGCTTTTTTTTTAATTGTGTGGTGTAAATTGTTATTAGAATATATAAACATGCCTGTTTGACAGTATAACAAGATAGGCAATGTACATGTAATATAACATTGTGGCACATTCCTGTGTTGGAGCTACATGTGAGTTCTAACAGTATAAAAATATTGAGTGTTGCACAACATTGCTTTTATGGCAGATATATGACACAGGCAACAACTAGATGTACTTTAGCCATCATGCAAAGTGCCCAGTAGTTCTGTATGATTTTAACCAAATTTAAATTTTATTGACTGATTTTTATAAACATCCTCAGTATTTAAATTGCTTGGAAACCCAACCACTGGGAGCCGTGGTGGTACATAAGACAGACAAACATAGTGATGAAGCTAATAGGCTCTTTTCCCAACTGTGAACACACCTAAAAATTGAACATTCAGTAATTTCAGTTGTCAGACATAGGTGTGTGTTATGTGGCTTATCTCCCTTATTCCCATATAACCACAAGTGCTTACTGGAATGTTTAGAAACTTCATCTTCAGCACTTACCTTTTCAGTAGGGAAATTCTGTCATGGAAGCTGTGATCAACTGGATATGTAGCATAAATGCACACCGTCTTTTGTTAGGAAATATTTGTGGAAATTACTGCTTGATTTATTGAGGACATTGAGATATAAACCATGTTACAGTATGTTGACTGTTGAATTGGGCTGGTTCAGATTACTGCTTATTGGTGTGATTAACATTGGGTTACAGTTATGTCAGGTAATTAATGTTTGTCCTAAACTGTTCTTTTGGGGGTTGAGATTAAAACAGATTGGCCATTCTGTTTACCTTATAAAGTCCGACATACACTCAGATGTGAGTGCATTGAATTCTTGGAAGCCCTCACACATGGAGGAAAATAAAGAAATAAGAATTGCACAGTGCTGGAATAGTCAGCATTTTCAGAGCTGAAGGGTTTATTGCAGGCCATTTACAGGCTTTTGGCAGCAATTTGAGGTCCCTGTGATACTGTACCTGGTTTATTTATTTCTTTGTTTCACAGTGAATCAGATATCCCTGTGGAATGCTGGAATATTGAAGTTAATGTGCAGTAATGTAGCCTGTGTTATGACTAACAATACAGTTTAACTTAAATTTAATATCTACATTTTGTACCTATTTTTGAGCTTAAATTTTGGAGCTGCTTGGTACTTGTTATGCGGAATGGCAGAAAGCTTTTATGAAAATTTTTCATTTAATTAATATTGTTACAAGCTTTCACACCAGTCAGCATCTTAGTGAAGTATTTTTGAGTTTCTCTCAGCAGTGCTTGGTTTTGGAATCAATCTAGTTACACAACTTGAGCCAGACACAATTTGAAACCCAAATAATTATCCCATTGTTTGATGAATATGATGGAATCATTATATTCATTTTTTCCCTCTGTACACTGGTGTATTTCACAAAGTTTTGTTTGTATGTGGGGCAGATTTCCTTTCAACAGTCCTTGAAAACCTATAAATTAACAGATTGAAACTTAAATGTACCATTTTTGGTCATGCTGAAGATCTTTATTTTGTGAGAAGTGAATTAACAGATTGAAATTCATATTCACTATTTTTGATCATGTCGAAGATCTTTATTTGATAGAATTGAATTATTAGATTGAAACTTATAGCTACAATTTTTATCCTATTACAGTTTGAGATCAGGCTGGGATAGTGCAAGCAGTATAGTGACTCGCTAGAGGCTGGACGGTCTGGGGATCGAATCCCGGTGGGGATGAGATTTTCTGCACCTGTCCAGACCGGCCCTGGGGCCCACCCAACGTACATTGGGTATAGGGTCTTTCCCAGGGGTAAAGCAGCGCGGCATGGCATTGACCACCCACCCCTTTCTTGCACTGAGGTTACTCCCCCTCTGGGCTTTCTGGCCTGTTCTAGGGTGAACTTTATGGTACCCTTAAAGATGGAGATCATGTTTGATATCAACATTTATTTTGATTGTTTGCTCTCTCACAAAATATTCATTTCAGTTATTCCGGTTTTTGGTGTAATTTCTCACGTCATGAAAGAAGAAAAACTTGCTAATATAGGTGTAATCTTTGCCACTTGGAGATAAAAAGACACATTTTTCTGCTGTGGAGAGCAATTCCAGATATGTGAACTGAGGATTTACGACAGTGTAGCATTCCTGTGTAATCATTTGGTTCCAGACCATTCATTTGGGCCAAGATTTGTAGCACTGTGGTATAAGGGCACAATTCATGATGTAAAGAATGAAGCCCAACATTATATGATCTGCCTCGTTATCACAAATGAGAATGTGATGACTGAATCATGGTAATTTATTTATTATACCTGGTTTGGAGGGAATGACGCTGTGGAAATGTAGTTTAGATAGGATGTCAGTGTTTTGCACACGTTTGGGGTGTAGAGGGCATAGAGGGTGGGAGGTGTTGACAGTTGTGTTTTAACCAGGGAAGGGTCAATCACCTGCAGTCAATAACCATCCCATCTGTAACTCTTCACAGAAGGACTTTGTACTACTTATTTCTGGTACTGTAATTTGAATGCTTTGTCTCTATAATGTATGCTGTTAATTTGTTGCTTTCAGAAATTTTATTGAATATGAACAATTCTGATGTTTTCTTAAGTTTAAGCCTGAGTGCAGAGAATAGTAGATTTGCATCATGTTTGTTGTGCATGCACCCTGGGTACACTAAACACTGTACACTGTATTTTAGATGTAGTGAAGTTGCTGTCCACAATGTGCAAATTCCAATCTCCACACTTTGTATACTCTTGTGGAAAATATATGTACAGTCAAACTCAGTTATAATATCATAAAAGGGATCAATTAATTTGAGTGGCATTCTAACTGAGGAATATGGTAACAGGAAGAAAAAATATTTCCTGACAAATACGGGCCTGTTGGCTTATTACTAAAATTTTTACATCGTGATTTATTTTAAATTTAAATTACAGTTTATTTGTACTGGTCACCGCTTTGAAGGCCAAGATGTGGAAAGATAATATGAAACTAAGTGTGAGAAAAATTGTGCGTGAGGATGGCAAATGGCTGGAACTAGCACAGGACTGTGTCTGGTGGCAGGCTTTGTTGCTAGTGGTGCTGAACATTCAGTTGCTGAGAAAAGGCATTTTTTTCTTTGGTCAGTTAAGGAGTTTGAGGGCTAGATTTGTGTAATACAGCACAATAATATGTCTGTGTAATTAAACGTTGCTCCATACTGTAAACTGCTTGTTCAGAAACTCACATGTTTCACATTGAAATGCTAGTGTATGAAGTATGACACAATTTGTCTGCCCTCTTTTTACCTTCATCTATACAATTAGACCTCCACTGTCATTTGAAGTTTAATGTATTACATAGGTCATTTCAAAAGTTCTGCACACTGCGCTTGCGTGGCCAGTAGGATGATGCATTCATTCTGATTTTCGCGACAGTTGTGAGCTAGACTTCAGTATAGAACAGTGTGTGCATATTGGCAGGCTACGAGTTCCCTGTTATGCAAAGTGGAGCCTTGAAATGGAAGAAGAAACTGACTGGAGTCAGATCTCGCGCAGTGACCAGCGATCATACATTAACGTGCGTCCTCATGCCTCAGGTGCAGTATCGGTAATTTTGGAAAAGTATGGATGGCAAGTGCTTCTCTACCCGCTGTACAGTCCAGACATGAGCCCACCAGACTTTCACTTATTCCCAAAATTGAAGAAACCACTCCGTGGGAAACGCTTCAGAAGCATTGAGGAGGTGTCAAATGAGGTGACCTGAGTAAGCAGACACATCAACAACGAAGGCATCCTGACATGAATGCAAGACTTTCCCAAACGTTGGACCACTGTGATAAAGCACAATGGAGATTACATTGAAGGCCTGTAAATGTGTTTTGTAAAATAAATTCATTTTTAAAAAAGAAAATGTACAGTGTGCAGAACTTCTGAAATGACCCACATAATTATTTGTTTACTGATGAATCATTTACCCATTTAAAGAAACAAGCATTTTGAAATATATGATTTATAAAAATTGTCAAATATATTTTTTCTCCAAGTTTAATAATTTTTTGACAAATCCAAAAAATATATATGTCATTGTTTTAGTTTGATTTTTTGAAATAATTAGCTATTTAATCTTACATTTAAGAAATGTTTCAATATCAACAGAATCGATAGTTTGTTGATTAGCTTTCCACCATATTCCTAGTTTTTATTAAAATGAAAACACACAACCTGTTAGAAGTTGCCTTTTCTTCTATCAGGTAAAATACAAAAATTATGGAACATACTCTGTTAGGTGTACTGGATGGAGCTTAATTCTAGGGAGAGAAATTTTAACTTAATTAAGTAACCCATCATAGTAGGTTTGAAAATTATTGTGCGTTAGCTGATGATGGCAACAGATCCAGTTTCCAAAGTGTGTTTTTAAAATAGACATTATGAAAACTGAAATTTTGTGTATTACCTTAATAATGTGCCATGGTTGTGTGTCTTGTGAACAGAACTGTTATTTTTGAGCACCCATGGCTTATCTAGAAACTGCCATCTCAGTATAACACACTACCAAAAACCAGGACATAGTTCCTACTGCTTGTAAGCCATGTTGTTCTAAAAATGAAAACTTGTGCAGGTTGCTGTTCAAGAGAATAGGGAAAACACCCATAAAAAATTCACCTTTTGAGGATTTAAATCAGTCATCTTTAAAGAATTATTTTCTTCTCTTACGAACTTTTTAATATCTGAAACTTGATTTTAATGTATGCTTGCATTTTTGTAACCTATTTGTAACATACTAAATTACTTTTTTCATTCATTTGGAACTGAAATAAACAAGTAGAAGTGTGTGATGTTTCAGGTACTTGAGGCATTGGCTGTAAGGATATTGTCTCCTGGGATGTAATGCTGTGAAGTTCACTAAACATTTACCAACAGTTCAGAAGAACTTCCTGTCTCAACCCTGAAGATAAAGGTAGCTCAGTCTTCTGAAATACTGGTAAATTTCTGCCCGACTGCACAGCATCACACCACAAAAGACCGTATTCTTTAAGTAGGAGTTCATTTTATTTCACAGTCCTGTGCTTGTTGTACGCCATTCAATGTGATCATCTAACAGCTGGATACTCAGTGGAATAAGGTGGTGCTCTGGTGTACATAGTGCAGTGGTATTCCGTGCTGTGTGTTATAAGTAGTTGCTTTGATTTTGAAATTTGTGTTCTGTATTCTGGACTTGAATGATGAATCTGAAGATGCATGAACGGTTGTGTTTTAATATCTATGTACATTGTTTTTAAGGCTCTGAAGGGATCTTATAATCAAGGTATCTGCTTGTGTAGTTCCCTTTCTCCTATGTTGCTGTTGCAGGTGTCAGTAGACCAAAACTGACGTATTTGAAGTATGGTGTAAATACTGTGCCTGTAAAGGTTTTACCGCCTTTTTAACTGTGTCATCAACAGCACCACCATGACAGGCATGCAAACTTATGAGATGATAAAAACAGTAATCTCATTTTCAGTGTAAGGTCTAGGAATTTTGTATAGTTGTATATCTCTGAAAACATGTGACTTTCATTAAGGTAACATTTTGGGTGAATGTAAAATAACCAGATTGTTGCCACACAAAATAGGTGGTGGGTGATGGTGAGAATTTACATTTATTTTGTGACCTGTCTTGAACATAGATGTTGGTAGCATGTGTGGTACTAAGAGCTGCTTGACCATATTCTTCGAAATATTAAGATGTACCATTCCAAGCCTCACACATTCAGCCATGAGCTTATGTATTTGTTTCCACACACTGTATCAGAGACAGTTTGACTGTTGATGTTTCAGCACTTGGGAGAAAGCTGAATATTCCAGGGAAGAGGACAGCAGGCACAGGGATGAACAAGAGCCAAACCTTGCCACGCAGCATGGGCCGTTCCCACAGTAACATTACCCCTCCTCGACCCAACAAGCCGGCCTCCACACCTCCAGCTATCAAAAGGCAACTTTCTGTAAGGATAAATTGTTTGTTTGTAGATGAATAACAACTATAGCAAAGTTAATAATAAAGGCTATTTTGTCATTCTAAAAGTTTGTAAGTATGTCATTTTCTTTGGATATTGTCTGCTGTCTGTATAAGAAAGAAATATGTTTCAGCAAATGGCTATGTGTCTATCTTCTGATGTGGATGGACATCATCTGGACAGTAGAAATCAGTAACATTTTCTTGCACACGAAGACAGAGACAGAGGCAGACAGCCAGCTATTTGCTGACTACTATTCTGCGCCAGATTTTGTTTGCTCTCTCAGTCTTGTGAGTGGGTGACACCACAAAAAGGACCACCTTGCTGTTGTAATGCTTGGAACTCAAGCAATTTCCACGGCTTTGAGATTTATTTCTCATTGATCTGCGTTTAACTTATTGAGTTCTAGCTGTGTCTTTCCTTTTTTTTTCTGTTTTGTTTTGTTTTCTTTCGTTGTCGGCATGTCAGGACTGTAAGGTAAATTTATTATTGCAGATACTTGGGGTGTAACAGTTTGGTCTGGATTCATTCGACTCATAATCGGATGCTGTGGTGGGATCTTGTGAGCACAGCAATGGACCTTCAAATTCCTTATAGGACTGAACATCACTTGACCAGCTGAGCGACTGACTCTACTTTATGGAATTAATTTTTTCATTTGCAGTGTCATCATGTGACCTTTACAGTTCTGTACAGCATATAAGTACAAGCTGAGCTGTAGGTTTGTAAAATTAGTAAATTTGCCTTTACAGGGCCCCAGCAGTTCTCCTGTGCGCAGGGTGAGTGGCAGCAGCAACAGTAACTCTGCTTTGAAGGGAACACCATCTCATAAAACTCCATCACCTGCTCTGAAAGGTGTGGATCCAAAACTTGCTCAAATCATCTTGGATGAGATTCTGGAAGGGGGTGCATCTGTCCAATGGGAGGACATAGCAGGACAAGAGGTACCGATTACCACACTTACCAACACAGTGATTGTCTGCATGATTCCGAAAATATGCTGTTAGTTTCTGGTCTCCATACATTTGACCAGGGGGTCCGCCAAAGTAAACAGTTTTGTTCACTACAGTTCTTTAGTTACGTACATCATTCCAAATGTTTTGAATGCACACTTTTAAATGCAAACTCACATTTTTAAGCTTACAGTTCAATCTCCAAACATCATTACAAATGTAAGAATTTTTGTGTTTTATTATCTGTGATTCTTGTTGAGTTTCTGTCACTGACATTCTAAAACAATTGCCGCAGACTCACAGTTTCTTTATTTTTTTCTCATAAAAATGGATATTTTAGACTTCTTAAGCCAGTGTACCTAGCTGCATACCACATTTAAAACTGTAATTCAATCTGTAAGAGCCCATGATGTGGACATCAGTCATTCATTGATGTGGTGCAATATCCCACATTAACAGAGAATACCCAGAATTGGTTTGGATGCTTTGGAGAAGAGAAAAATGTCTTGGCCCTGCTGGGAATTTAACCACAATTCATTAGTCATTGATCTCATAGCCTAGTGACTGTAGTGACTTAGCTATCCCAGCTACAATATGTTATTAGCAGGAACATTAGGAACTGCTTTTGTAGACAGAGCCAAATGGAATTTTTGAAGTACTTGTTCTACTAAAAACTATTTTAAAAATTAACAAAAATAGTAGTTTTTAAGGTGTTTCTAAATAAATTAAAACTGACTGAAGTATATGCCCATTGAGCCTGCACTGCATATTTGAAGCATGTCAAGTGAGAATTGCATCCAGAAAAGCTTCAACATACAGTAGTCCTTTGCTGCCTTTTTGGATATGTCATAAGGAAACAGCTGTAAAAGTAAGCACATCATCTTATTTGAATTCAGATCAAGTTTATCACTGCAGTGTAGGTCAGTTAGTTCAGGCTCAAAAAGAGGTTCATAGTCTCCGTATGATGCGTCAAAATGGTAGACAAATTTTCTGAAGAGTGATATGCACTGATTAAAGTGTATAGATCTCTGTAAATGAATGGTAGAGGTGTTGGACATTTGGCATGCCTGTCACCATTTGTCTTGTATGTTGCAATATTTTTTAAGCAGTTTGGGAAGTGACACATGGTATTTTTCAAAATATGGAAATGAAATGGTGATAATTTCCTTCAGAAGGCTAGTACACTGTTGACACGTGGTGCAACAAAACTAAGTCTGAAATGAAGTGGTATTGGCATGCAGATAGTATCCATATCCATTCATTCATAAGTGAAGTATGCTTTGAAATGTGTTGAAATTATAAGTCCATAATGTCTACTGAATCTATTTTGTTATTATGTCACATTTTAAGTGGGCACACATTATTATAATTGGATGGAGTACAAGAATTCCCACACTGAGTTGGTGAGATGAAAGCTTTCATGAGAAGACTACATTTCCATGAGAAATGGAACCGTGCTTATCAACAGTGAAATCAAAACAGACTGGTTCTAAAATAATCTCTGTATTATAATTTTTTTTAATTATGCATCCTGTTGTGTTGGACTATAAAGTACGGAATAAACAGATAACCATGGTTATCTGTTTATTCCTTATTCTGCATTACCAACTCATGTCATCCCCCTAGGTGGCCAAGCAGGCATTACAAGAGATGGTGATCTTGCCATCATTGCGCCCAGAACTATTCACTGGTCTCCGCACTCCGTCCCGAGGTTTGCTGTTGTTTGGACCACCTGGTAATGGCAAGACATTGCTGGCACGTGCCATTGCCACTGAATGCAGTGCCACATTCTTCAGTATTAGTGCTGCCAGTCTGACGTCAAAATATGTTGGTGAGGGTGAGAAGCTAGTCAGGGCTCTGTTCTCTGTTGCTAGGGAGTTGCAGGTAAATGTCTCTTGTCACCCTTAACATATTAAGTAGTACAGCCATCACATAAAAGATTTTAACAGTTCAACAGACCTGTGTCTCAGTATGATTGTTACTTAGTTTCAGGAATATTATTTTAATGACAAGGTTCAAATATAATCTGTGAGCCGTGGTAGGCGTCTATGAACGTGGTAACAAGCTGTTCAGTTTTGCCAAAGGTAGGCAACTTCTTGACAGCCAAGCAATGGCATTAGAGCTAGTACTTTCTGTGTCTTATGTTTATTGGACCGTGCATCATCTTGATAGTTGAGTAAAAAGAGACAAACTTGATGCCACTTGTTTTATTATTACTTTATTCAGTGCTCAACATGTTTCGGATGTTAATACATCCA
>Ga0123355_10004786_pt1 | contig 19712 bp, 4 predicted proteins | sample TergutEmb28metaG_3_FD_89872 | JGI IMG/M metagenome (GOLD analysis project Ga0123355, IMG submission 89872) | Embiratermes neotenicus P1 segment gut microbial communities from Petit-Saut dam, French Guiana - Emb289 P1 | ecosystem: Host-associated > Arthropoda: Insects > Digestive system > Gut ...
AGGGGAGTGGGGGAGGCGGCAATGATACCCGACACTGACAAAAGTAGCGTTGTGGTCTCGAAACTGGCACCAGTGACATAGGCGGCGTCATATGCCGCAAGAATCGAGACCTCAGCTACACCACTGCTGAACCTTAAGACGAAAGACAATATACTTATTAACGTAACACTGCGGCGCGCTCCCCATGGAAACGCAACGAGTTCTCTTTCCGTTTCTTAGCTACGTGTGTCGGTGTCGAAAATATGGAAACTGAAAGCATTGTTATAGAGGACAACAACGATTTATCATTGGTATTGCTTTTACCTACACATGTCGCTGTGAAACGCGTAAAATATCCTTTGGCCTCGTGTAAATTGTGCGGTATCTTTGCCAGATTCTAACCAAGTTTGAATTTCCTCGTCAGAGTTTAATGGCAGTTTCCAATACCATATTTCACGCAAATCCGTCCGATCGGAACCGAATTGATGGATGCGAACAGAGACGGACAGACAGACAGAGAGATAAGACGACGTTAATATGCGCCCTTATCGACCTTGCGAACTTGCCTAAAAACTAGCATGATGCCATGCTTAGTTATGACGGGGCAGGTGTGGTCAGCTGGTAGGTGCTTCCGATCGCAGACGTGTGGCTGCCTAACGTCCTGGCCGTTTGTAAATAAGTGTGAAATATTATATTATCTTTCTGATGAATTAATCATGAAGGGACTAAAATTACGATTTCCTGAGACGCGACGCCGTGCACTTAAATAACTACAGACACTTTGTAGTAACTTGCAGCCTTCTTGTTCCAACTTGAAGAGAGAGGGAGCACATTCCTCTAAACGTTTTGCCTGCCGTGAAAACACACTACGTCACAAAGAAGAACACCGTAAGCTGAACAATCGTTCACCGCCTTCAGAACCTGTTGATCTGTCGGATTTTGACGGGCACAAAAGTAATGAATCTTCCCAGTCATATAATTTTCTCTCAAGCTGAACACGACATTTCTAATATCTTATCACAAAATAGTTTTGGATTTGAAGAGAGAAAAAAAAGTGCACCCTTGTACGGGCACTGAGGTTCCGTACAGGCCGTACGGCCCATAGGGGGAATAGAAGTATAGCTCTAGTCTTTCTTGACCACGGCACTAGAAGGAGGTAAGGGGTCAGCGTCACGCCCTGGCCGCTCTTTACCCCTGGGAAAGACCCAGTACTCATTGTACAGAAGGCTGAGTGGGCCCCAGGGCCGGTACGGACAGGTGCGGAAAATCTCGCTCCCACCGAGATTCGATCCCCAGACCGTCCAGCCCGTAGCCAGTCCCTATACTGACTGAGCTATCGCGGCCCACATTTGAAGAGAAAATATAAACAAAGCTTTGAATTCGGTAAGTCGAACAGCGATTATTTCTGTTTAGTTGTGTCCACTTCTTACTCATCGTTTTCTCAATCGTTCCGTCTTTTCGCGAGGCTGTCGGTGTGATTGTAAGCAAGCAATAACTTGAAACCCGATAAATGGATTTTCATAAAATACGAAAATACCAAACTGTACAAAAGTAGTCCAGCTATTTAGAATTTGTCTTTAACTGGCAAAATAACGACATATTTGTGTAAGATCGATATACGCTTTTGCGAATGTCCCGAGAGTAAACCGCTAGGTATTCAGCTAAGACAAAGACATTTCGGAAAAAGCTGGAGGATAATGCAATAAACTATTTGTGTCCATTTGGAAACCTGTAGAGGCGCAGTGATTGACAAAGGTGCAAAAAGTTTTATTTGAACTTATATTTTTTTTAAATAGATTTTTTATCCTTTAATACAGCACTTCATTACAAAACGACCTTAAAGCATGTATTGTACAAGATTATATATACATATATATACATATATATACATATATATATGTACACGTATGCGTATAAAATTCAGTTTAAAATACATAAAGGGGGCGTAATAGAGCCAGGGTTACTTCCCGTCTGACGACTTAATGTGTGTGTGTATGTGTGTGTGTGTGTGTGTGTGTGTGTGCTTAGATTCACCTCGAATCACGTTAAACATTGCCCAATATCCCCTCCCGCAAATTCGAGCAACGTACCATTGGCTAGTCTAAAATAGAAGAACGTATGACTTAGCCCTTGTTAGGACTGAAAAAAATTCGGATTAATAATAGGTAGTATGTCTTTATTAAAATCATATTTGTTACTTACGGGCTCCCCTGGTAGCCCGTTCACTTTGTTCACTTAATCATGGTATTGTTTGTGCTGGACCTGATGTATATGTGGGACACGTAACTGGTAAGTGCCAAATGAGATAGGCACGTTGGGACCCAGTAAGAAGCGATCCGTGGACCTACACATAAATATAAATAATAACGCCGACAGTAGTAACAACAGTAAAAATTTATCCAAAAAATTACTGCTTTCTGGGATGTGGCCCCGTACATTTTGGTAGTTTTGAGGGGTACTTTTACTGTACTCTCATGTTCAGGGTGTCATACAGACAGTGGTTTCCTCCAGGAGTTAATACATATCTACTGAAGTACAAGGCGTCACGGCTTAGAATAGTGCAGTCCTCACATACACCGCCATGAAAATGTAAAATCCTAGCCCAATTGTTTAATTCTCATTATTTTATAATTATATGACCGGATTTCAGACTATATGACGTAATCATTGCTTCATACGATTAGAGCAGTACTGAGCACAGTTCTGTGATAAACGCGCGTGTGTGTGTGAAATCGGAGCTGGGGTATTTCGCTCGGTATATTTACTTAAAGGAACTAATTGAAAGAAGAAACCAATAAAGTGCTACATTTGGAACATACCCTTGTATGGTGCTGAAACTTGGACATTGTGGAAGGTAGATCAAAAATACCTGGGAATCGAAATGTGATGCTGGAGAAGGATGAAAAGATTAGATGGACCGATCGTGTGAGAAATGAAGAAAATTTATGTACAGTCCATGGAGAAAGAAATATCCTAAATACAATAAAAAGAAGGAAGAATAGCTGCTCTGGTCACATATTGCAGTAAATGCCTTTTAAAACACGTTATTGAAGGAAAGGTAGAAGGAAGAAGTGGCGGGAAGATGAGGAATAACGCGTAAGCAGCTACTGGAAGACCTTAATGAAACGAGAGGTTACCGGATATTGAAAGAAATAGCACTCTGTGGGAAACACTTTGGAAGTGGCTACGGGCCTGTCATAAGGCGCACTACGGAATGAATGAATGGACCAGGTTATGGAATAAATAACAGAGAAATCGTAAAGACATCACGAAGTGCTTGGATACATATTTTAATACTAATTTGTACGTCAGCACAACTGTTTTTATTACACAAAGTAATATGTAGGTTACATGTTTCGACTAATAAATGGTCATTTTCAGGCCTATTCTTTACAGGTTAAGTCACAGGATGCTGTGCACACATTGGGATCCCCACTGATGTAAACACACTGGGATCCCAATGTGTGCACAGCATCCTGTGACTTAACCTGTAAAGAATAAGCCTGAAGATGACTATTTATTACTCGAAACATGCATCCTACATATTACCTTGTGTAATAAAAACAGTTGTGCTGACTTACAAATTAATATTACAACAGAAAAATCGGCCTTTGATTTCCGGTAGAGGCAAGTGTCCTGTTCAAAGTGTACCGTCTACTCTGTCTCCGGGAGTGAAGCAGTGGGAACTCGAAGCTGACTGACCGTATTCTCGCGCACAGATTGGGAACGAGTAAAGCGTTCCTTTTGTTTCCCGCTTTTCCTTTACAGCGTTCAAAGGGACAATTTAAGCTTTACGTGTGGAACAATTCAAATCACTTCAAATCAAAAATCATGACAGCATATCGCGCATACTTGGCACACATTAAAACCTACAGATGCAAACTCCTGTCCGGAAATACTAAACTCAAGCTCTATAAAATCAAATAAGGCCTTTACTGACCTATGGGTCAGAAACTTGGGCGATGACCACCAAAGCAATAAACGCACTTAGAATATTTTAAAATAATATTGGATAAAAATATACGGACCCATAAAAGATGGGCAAAGCTGGAAGAAAAGAAGAAAGGAGATAAAGGCCTGTTGCAAGAGGCAGGCATTGTCAAATTTATAAAATTCCTCTGACTAAGATGTTGTGATCATGTTGAAAGAATGCAAAACCAAAGAATATCAAAACAAACTGCAACACCTAAAATAGAAAGAAGACTAAAAAAGAGGAAGACCACGTAAAACATGGAGAGACAAAAATGAAGAGGATTTAAATATACTGGGAACAAAAATTGGCAGGAAATGGCCAGAGACAGTCGGGAATAGAGGAGGTGATATGGGAACCAAGGTTCACAGCGGACTGTAGCGCTTGAGAATAAGAAGAAAAGAAGAAGAGTAGTGTATTAACAGTAATTGCCATTTGGTTAATTTCAAATCATTCAGAAGTGTTGGAACCTTTTGCTGCACTGGAAACATCTGTTTCCACCACGGGTCAGCATTATACATGCTTACGTCTAGACAAAATATCTCAGATTACTTACGTTTCGATTAACATATCTCCTTCCTGTTTCCGGTAAGTTTTGTTTACTCTGTTGTCTACATTCACGTTCATCGAACTAGCCAAAGTTACAGTAAAACTGGTGATTGTTCCATAAATATCCGAGAAAGGAATTCCAAATCACGTCTTCTTCATACCGTGTACCTGCACACACACACACACAAACTAACTGGTGTGTCAGTCCTCCAGTAAGCCCTGATCGACAACAGAACTCTTGTTATCTTACTCTGCCACGATCAGCACTATATTCTGTACTTAGGCTGATTCTGAAATCAGTCAGTCAGACCTGCGCAACAGAGATGGGCGTTAAGACCAAGTGTTTGTGTGGAACGTACCTCGTGAAACAGACGGACTGGTCTACATTATTAGTAGATATCTTCCATCGCCTCATTTTGTTTAAAGAACGCAACATTTCAACACAGAACGCTGCATCTCACAGTAGCTAATTATTTCTTTCCCTGATGACGTAGAACAGCCAGCTTTAGCAAAAACGAGTTTTTATAAAAGAAAGATATGAAAACAGCACTTTATAGATCTTTGTGTCACATGAACAATTTCAGGCCCATTCATTGTAATCTTTGGTAATTCTGTTTGACTTGCACCGATGTGAAATTTGATCTGCCAACCCACGATTAAGATACAGGTTGAATATCAAAATTGCAGTCTTACAGGATGTGATGTGTTGCAGTTTGACAGATGGTACCAACGTTTCGGAGAAACCTATCGCATACATTTTGCACTTAAAATGGAGGAAGCAGAAAACCGAAACTTTATTACAACTGCGAGAATGTCAGAACTTACCTTGAGATTGCTTGAGTATGGGTTGTTGAGACGAACATTCGAGTGTACAAGGAACTTGCGGGAAGGTAGATATACATTTCCACAATAAGTAGTTTTCTGATCTGAACACCTTCGTCATAAATTGAAGTACAATAGTACGAGAGTACCCTCAGAAGATATAATGATTCTTGCACAGGAGCTGCGTTGGAATGGGCAAGAGAATTGTGTGTACAAAGAAACAGAAATTTGCATAATTGCGTTATATGCACTTCACCATACTGAGTTGCGGTTGGCACAGAAACACACCTTAGAATATCAGTGTTGAATTCCATGTATAGACAGGGTCCCTCCTTCATGTTCGGCATCGTATCTTATTACGCTTATGTGCCAAATTAAGCGTCGTGGTGTGCGAATTTTCTGTAACTTCTCAGACAATTAAAGGTGTGCCCTATTGGTAAAAGTAATTGGCACGTATCTGCAGCATATGCCAAAATTTGTACTGTTGAATGTGTGAACAGAAGCGATCTTTAGGCGCGTTAGAAAATTGCGAAGAACGACTTTAAGATTCACAATGTGTGTGCGTCCATCCATATGGAACAATTCGGCTAACACGGAACAGATTTTTATGAAATCTGATATTTGAATATTTTTCGAATATATGTCACGAAAATTGAAGTTTCGTTAATATCTGACAAGAATAAAGAGCACTTTACATGAAGACCGACATATATTTTTGATCACATCTCGCTCAATTCGTCTTAGAATGAGGCATGTTTCAGAGAAAAGTAGTAGAGAAAATCAAGACACATTTTATGTTCAATTACCTTTCTTTTTTAAATCGTACCTTTTATGGGATAACGTGAAAAAATATGGTAGAGTCGGAGAGGCCACAGATGACAATTTGAAGCAAGCCCATTGCATGATGGATACCTAGGGCTACGAACACACACTCAGAGTGTGTAACATATATTGCTTTAGTACAGTAACAATGGTTACGCTCACGCGCTTTAATGTTACGTAATACGGTGAATACCTTTTTTTTTTTTTTTCCTGGTTTGGAAGCATTGGACTTCGCGGTGTGCAAGGTTAAAATTTTGTTCCGTGGTGTGCAACGTGTGTGCAATGTTACGTACCATGGTGTGCCAGTTTTTAGTGCTCGCTGTCTGGATGCCTACACTTCCATGCCAAGCAATTCAGTGGGTTGGGGGGGAACCCAGAGCGGGCAATTGGACTAATCTAACTCAGGGAAACCAACCTCCGACATCTACTTTACCCACGTGATTAATGGAGCGATGTGGCTCAGCGTGGTGCAACCGAAACGCTTTATTTCTTAGTCACCGAGAAATTCAAAATTAGTCACTGAGAAATTCACAAGCAAGAGCAAAATTGCGAAATTTGTGGTTCTCACAGGAGTATTTCTGGATTAAATTCTCCTGGAATATTGCGCCGTGTTTATTGGTAAATGCCAGTGTTTCGAACGATCACAGTTCATGCTTCTTCAGAGTCAAGTAGTCCTAGAAAATTCTCCTTGGACTGCCTGATCCTGAAGATGAAGATGTTATGATATTTCGAAACGTCGGCTCTCGCATCTCCCATTTCCTTAATACTCAAGTCCGAAACACCCTTACGGGTACCCTGTCCACAAATATTCCTATGTTCTTCGAATTATGATAAATTAAAAGTAGCTACCGATTTCTTCAGCGTTTCAATTTGTTTGTTATTTTCCTTCTACAATTCTCTAAACTTGAAATATTTTCTAGCACCTTACTCCGTGGCAGATAGGTACAAGACTTAATTTACGAGGATGTTTTCTTAGCCTCTTGCGTCACCATGAAACTGTAGGGACGTCACTTGTCAGCCGTTCACCCTACTTATCCAGCACAGCCGCAACTGCCATACGTAATTGGAAGCCCTCTATTCAATTTCTGTTGTTTGTAATTCAAATGTGGATTCCACCATCATATTTAGTAAAGTGACGATCGTTTTCTCTGTGCAGAAGCATGTCTGTCGGCTTAATAATATGAGATAAATTGGTACGGCTGAATAAGAGAAGAGAGGCAGTCTGCACATAAAGTAACCTTGTGATGCGTTCGCGTAACTATTTAATGTATTCTATGTGTTTTGTTCAGCTAAATGTCTCTGTAAAAAATACAAATATTGAGTGTTGCAGAAAAATACTCGTACGGAGAATTTATGCTGCCAGCAACAATGAAACTTACTTAGATCTTCATGTAAAGTACCTGATATAATTGTCCGTTTTTTAACCAAGTTTGGAGCTGCTCAACAGATCTTCATGAAAGTTCCCAATGTCGAATTTTACTTAAATCCTTCAAGTGGGAGCCGCATGGACAGAGGGACATGACAAAGCCAATGGGCGGCGTTTTTCGCATTTATCCGAAGGTGCCCAAAAAAGATACGAACCTGTGTTAAGGTACAGTTTAAATATATGATGCCTGTGGGGAACCGTGTAGAAACACATTAAGACTTCATAACAAGTTGGTCGGTTTCCGGTCGAAATGTGGAGAGATATGACCCGAACATAAGTTAATCCTAGAAGACTAAATTATATGAACGTATTTTTTCTTTATTTTGGACATCCTGTTGTGTTGTGTGTATTACAAAATTGTCATAAATTACCATCAACACAACTAATTTACTATGTTACATAGACGTGCGACTACATGTTTCAACCATTGCGTGGTCATCCTTTGGCCGTAGGAATACACAAGAATTAAAATTTTCTTGCAACATCAGTAATTAAACGGCCTGAGGATGACCACATAGTGGTCGAAACACATCCCCACATCTACATAACGCAATAAATTAGTTATGTTGATGGTAATTAATAATTATTTTGGTGAGCTTACTTTTCCGTCAGATAATCCCTCGATAGGCGAAAGAGTACAATATTGAAAAGTACATACCAGGCTTTGCTAGATGGTCTTCTGAGAAGAGTAATGTCAGATGGAAATAAGTAATTACAGGGACAGGGGCGGGTTTTGTCCAATTGTTCCCATCTTCCGTTATCGTCATTAACTTCATCTAACCGAAGAAGAAGCCTGGGAACCTTAAGAAAATAACGGCCTTTCGAATGTCAGGGGACATTAGGACGAACAATATTTCTATACAGTTCTGCGAGTAAGGTTTGGGCACAGTTCAGGTGGTTAGTCGTCGGGCTGTCACCATGAATGCCACGGTTCGATCATGGAACAGTCCATGTTAGATCTGTGGTGGACAAAGTGATAATGAAAGAGGCTTTTGTCGGAGTAATTCAGTCTTCCGTCATTATCACTGCAGCAAAGCTTCACAGTCATCTCCATCATACTATAACATAAATCTTATCAGGAGGACTAGCGGGGGATTCCTGCAAGAGCATGAATACTACAGTGAATCTACTTTGTATATAAAGATTTACTTCGTACCTAAAACAGAACACGTTATGTTTCCATTACCAAGACCATTCGACGAAATTTGTATAGAGAAAGAACTGCTGTATTTTTGGCAAGAATCAAACCCAATATACACATAAATTGCGCCAACAAGATGCAGTTTTAGTATTAAATTCTGTGTTACATGCACTGCATTAACCAAGAGGCTTAAAAAAATAGGTTACTTTTGAGTGTTTAGTTTAGGATCTGTTGGAAAAGTGAAAAGATTTTTAAAGTTACGGAACATATTAACGAGATTTTATTATTTTATATGAGGAAGTATGTCAGCACGAGTTCTAGATTACTTATTAAGGAAAAGTTAATGCGGTATCGCTTCATCAACGGTAGACGTATGAGAATAAGGGAACATTATCCTAATTACATGTGCATTAGGATTCCATCGTGAGGCTTGAATATATACTTAATGGCTTAATGATAGTTAAGTAGGTTTAAATTTTGCAAGATTAAAGACAGTATGAATCACTGGCACAAATACCACAAATAGCAAGTGAAGGCGATTTTGTTACGCAAGCCACTAGTGAGGTGTCTTCAGAATGAGACGCTAACATGACAGTGGGATAATTCCCTGCAGACTGTGCCGAACATCGCTGGATGTTTGGTCCCAAATACCAGTCCCGACACAAGCTGTGTTGACTGAGACTTTTCGTGATATTCTGCAGCCTGTCCAGACAACTTGTGGCTTAGTACCGTAAATTAGGGCACAACTTCTTCTGGCCCTGTTGCTTCCATTTAACTATCACCAAACTCTCCGAGGCTATTAATTTTAGCCACCACCAGCTTCTTTAAATACAGCAAAAATAAGCTTTAGACCTACTGTGGAAACAAACGTGATATACATCCTTGTTTGAATCAACGAATGCAAGTCGGTTACAAGTTCATGTAGGTTTAACTTAATGTAGGTCATCCCGTTGTGTATTATATACACAGTGTTACCAATGGAAAGCTGTCAACACAGATTTATTGAAATAAACATTTAGCAGCAGCAACACATGGCGGCTTGACACGTCAAGCCATTTTAGGTTTTATTTACAAACAATGGTACCTCAATTTATCAATTAATATAATAAAAATAATTCTACATGAGCCCCCTTTGTATGGGTTGTCAGTAGCTCATCGTAGCAAGAGAGGTCACGTTTGTTCTCAGTGCTCGGACGTATACCAAAAGTTGGTCTACGGTGAACTTTAATCAACAACCATCTCCACGGAACATAGCATTCCCTCAGAAGTGGTCAAGTGGTAAAGCGATTCCACCCATTATGTCACTTGATAAAAAGCGCCGGCTAGTGGTCTCTCTGTACAAGCACTTGAATTTTGAAATCACTTCCCATCGTTTAAGGTTAATTTTGATGCTACTCTCCCAACAACGTCTGGGTTTTCCAAGTGGTTTTTCCTTTCCTTTTCTCTGACAAAAGTATTTAATAACGTTGGTATAAAAACGCATCACCTTGAAACTTGCAACTTATGAAGAATTTGTAAATCGAGAATGTAATAGAGAGTAACAGTGGCTTACGTCCACAATAAGCCAAGTTACGTACGGACAGTCTCTATGCATTTGCATCGCGCAGTTTATCATAGCGAGTCACCTTAATAAAGGAATTAACTAATGCAATGATAGGCGAAAAGCTGTAATTAAAATACCACATTATATGACACAAAAAATGTTAAGCCTTGGGTAGATATTACTAATGCATGCCTTAAACTTGCATTCGTCAGCGAGATACAGTTTTGGACTGCTGTGACATCCTGAATGACGAGACTGATTCCACGAAGGGGAATCATTTCTGAGCATCTAACATCTCGCAATTTGTCAAGAAATTAACACACTCATGGGGGGAGGATTTAATCAAACTGAGTTAGATAATTGCAGCCCTCAAACTCAGTCTCTCTTTCTTTAAGACCTAGAATATATATTTATTATCCCATCTGCTTCTAGGTCTACCCCAGACTTCTATTCTCTTCAGGTTTTCGGACTAAGATTATGTTTACACCAACACAGTATAGACGAAACGTCTGTGACCTGCATGTATGGTCATGTATTATTTATATATAATATATATATTATATATAATATACATAATAATATACACACATATATAATGAATCAGAAAATAAGTCATTATTTTGAAAATTGTAATGTATAATTCGTATTGTGCCCACACAATGTATTTAAGCGCTTCGTTTGGTTTTCACAAATAAAAAGCGATTATTCTCCCGCACTACTTTAACCACATTTTATCTGTACTGTAGGATCAATGTGTTTCCGTGATGTCAAACGTGATTACTTGTATTTAATTCATATATTTGTCGTGTTTAAGGGAAGAAAGTGGCACGAATGTGGGACAAGTAAGACTCATGCAAGATTTTGTGTGCAAGCCTGAAGGAAAGACACGACTCTTAAGTCCTAGACATGTGGAGGACTATAATACACAGAATAATTGTAAATAAATTCAGTGAGAGGAAGTGGGCTAGACTAATCTGACCCAGAGTAGGAACAGCGGGGTCTGTTGTGAAAACGGTGTTGAAAATTCTTATAACATAAAATGTGGAGAATTTGACCAGCTGAAGAAGCACTCTGCTTCGTGCAATTAGTTAGACACAGCATTGAATTAAATCAGTATTGAATATAATGGCTGGATTTGTTCTGAGATTAGACTGTAAGTTTTAGATTTCTGTAACTGTTAGTATACAAAAGAAAAGGTACTTAGTTTAGAATGTAAAATAACAGTACGTGTCTCTTGATTTCTGGAAATTAATTGCCACAACTTTCGTCTGTAAATTATAAGGAAAGAAGCCTTAAGTTACGGATGATAAGCTATTGAAAGCCGATTTAATACTGCTGAAAGTTGAAGTCTAAAGTGGCTGCAGGTTAAAAAGGCGCCTAAGAACACTGTGACACAAATATTTATGTAAAGTTATAGCTTACAGTAAGAGAAAATACAAAAAACATTTATTTTGCATGAATGTTACAAAGAATATAAAAATTTTCCAAATTTTATTACTGTGAAATTTAAAATGTAAGAAGGAGAAATATATTCTGCAATGGTGAGTCATAAAGTATGGAGAGAAATAACGAAGTATAATTCGAGAGTACGTAATGAAAAATGGTATGTATTTTGAAGTGACGAGTCCAAGTAGCCTTTATATACGATTAAAATATTACAGTTACCAGTCATGTACGTGTAAAATGAGACGGGTTTCAAACTAAGGCAAATTTAACGTTTTAAGCCTAAAATTGCATTGCGTATGATTCAGTTCGTACCTCACATTGTGCATCCGTTAGAAATACCAACCAAATAATAATGTACGAGGAAATAATCTCTTCTAGTTTTTAGAATCATATGGAACGCAAAATTGTCATGTGTCAGCACAATGGGAAGTTCCTTAATGTTACCACGAGTGTTGTGCATAATTCGTCATCATTAACAAGATATAAGATATACGATACACCCTCCCAGATTCAGCATGAAGATGGCCCTAAAAAACCGAAACATATAGCTGAAAGCTGTAAATTCATAAATTATTTAATAAAGATTTGTGTTAGACTGTATTTTATTACATTGTTGAATTACAAGATATAAGTCATTGTCTGGCTTCTTCCGTCTTCATGGATACTTACCTCTCCATCTTTTCGTTTTTGACTGACCTTTCTAATAACGGATGGAATGCATTCACATTAAAGTGTGAAAGCGTGATGCTTCATTCTTATAAAATTGTGTTCTCACACGTGTGTATTACACAAAAATTTCGTTTCGTTTTTATGCATATGAATCTTCATTTATTTCTTCATATGCTTCATGGTCACTCAGAGCGCGACCAGCAACTGGTCTACAAATTTTCATTTCCGACGTAAATACGGCTGGGACTTAAATGTTTAAAATACAAAATTCTACAGTAAAACGCCCAAATTTGAACAAAACACTTATAACTAGGAACTTCTATTTTTGTGGAGAAAGTAACTTAGAGAAGACTTTCATGTCAATAACTTCAGTGCGAGAGCACGGCGTATTGCAAATACCATTACATTTAGGTAGAAATTGTAGGATTTATGACATGAGTAACACAAACAGTTACTACAATGGTTATGAGTTTCTTAACACAGCCCACATTTACCACACCTAATCTGGATTTGTGTGAACATAGCCCACAGTGACCATAACTAATGTGAGTTACTTTGGACATAACCTACAATTACCATACTTAATCTGGATATGTGTGAACGCAACCCACAGTAACCACAAATAATTTATTGTGTTCGAACATAGCCCATAGTTACCTAAATAATGTTAATTACTTTGGACATAGTCCACAGTTATAATCTGGATATGTGTGAACACAACCCACAGTTAACATAAATAATTTAGGTTTGTTTGAACATAGCTCATAATTACTAATCTGGTTATGTCTGAACATAATCCACATTTACCATACGATATTTTGAAAATAGCCCATAACATAACAAATTTGAGTTTATTTTAATAACAGACTTCCTTATTATGTTATCAATTTACAGATATATTTATTTTAGAAGAAGTCGTACACAAATCAGAATAGAAGGTAACGTATGCTACACGTTTCGGCGTATTCAAACCGGACATGGAACCTATTTTACCTTGTTTTGTGGACTGTGTAAGACTACTTGGAAAAAGAAATATATCTGTCAATTTCAGTCTGTTTGAACACAGCCCACAGATAACGCACGTAGGTGTGTTTGAACGTAGCCCACAGTTAACATAACGCGTGTGAGTTCAGTTACCATAAAGCTTTTGAATTTCTTGAAATAAAATCCACAGTTACAATAAATAATCTGTGCTTGTTTGAACAAATCCAACACTGACCATGAAAAATCCGGGTCTGTGTCAACAAAACCCACAACTATCGTATCAAATTTAGCTTTCTTTAAACAAAGGCCAGAGTTATCACATCTAATCTGGATTTGTTTAAGGCTACCCCAGGCCAAATCTGAATTTGTTTGAATGAAGCGTGTGTACAACATAAATCTATCCTTCGCTGCGATGCAAACTGCACTGTCATATACTGTCAAAACTGTTATTACCGAAGTCAGGCAAAGCCTTCGTAATGCATATACCCTACAACAACAAAAGCGGTTATTCACATCTTCTGACCACAGTGTTTACATAACTAATTCATGCCAATGTTCCATAACATTCGGGCCATTTCTTGAGAGATTCTCAAGCAAAGGATATCTTCTTATCCACGCATTCAAGTCTCCAGTTCTATGTGCTTAGGACGTGGGGCACGTACATAGTCTTGAAGCAACAAGACAAGTAATTCTGCTTTCTGTATTCATCTCTCACTCGAAGTAAATTAAACAAATCGTGACGTAAGCAGATTTATCATACAAACGATGTTATTTCTACTCGCTGTTGAATCGCTTGTATTAATGCAGGTGTCCACATCTATCTAAGTACCATCACTTAAGTTAATAATGTACGAAAACTGTTAGCTTTAGACATGTTTAAACAAAAGAAACACCTTTATATGATCTAAAGTGAGTTCATAAGGTGCACGAAAACGATGGCGGATTATTTGTGAAAAACTGAGTACTGAGTATGGGTATTCTAAATATTTGTTTCCAGAACAGACGGAATCTTAAGGTTTATGTAATTTTGCGCCACGACCCGTGCTGTTCAGACAGCAGTCTTAAAAATGTGTACATTCTACATATATAGATGGTTATTACATTAAAAATTATCCAATATCTCTATATAGTTTTTTTTTCCTTTTTTAAAAAAAATTCTATCTGTAAATATGGAAGATGTTAAAGGCTTAACCTGTCTGCTGCGCAGTACGTATAAGTGGGCAGGAATGAAACCAGGCAGGCAACAGTTTCAAACCCAACCGCATCAGCATATTTTGTTTCTAAAGGACGAAATGTGCATTACGTACACCCACGTTAGGAATACAACTTTACTGGTTGTAAAAATATTATTAAGGACAAGAATGATTTGGGGCTACTTCAATTTGTCGAACTAGAAGGTGTTTTAATTCGTCTTGATTACGTGGTCTTAATTTCTTCTACGCATAATTGAGATATATATCAAGAATATTTACTGTTTTAGATACATAAATGTCTGCGGACGGTATAGCATACCTCAGACGTTAGAAGTCAGTAGTTATTAGGTATTACCAGCTAAAGTATTTTTTTTTAATTTTTATGGTGTTTTCACCTAATTATAAAACATTTGTATACAATTTGTCGACATATCTTCGACGTAACGTTAAAGTTTTAGTTACTGTATGGTAAGCTCCAAATTTCGTATGGACACACACACATTCCTATGCGGTTGTGTAATTTGAAAAGTTTTCCTCATACACAGGATACGACTAGCTATAAAAGGGTGCTTAAGAAAGAAGGAAAATATTTATATGGACCATACAGGCACCTTACACAATCATGCAGCCTTTTTTGTTTCGTTCATTGGAAATTAAATGTGGACCAAGAAAACGATTGCCATTCAAAATAAATTTACAATATCAAAAAAATAATAAGCACAGATAACACACGTAATTCTTTTATTTATTTATTTTGAAGCTAATTTCTGAAAATTCTTATTATTCCTATTATTTAGAAAAGCGATAAATTAATAATTTTCCAATTTATGATAATTTCATTTTGTATTCCAGAAAAACGTACATGTATTCACAATGAAAGTTACTGTACTGCAGCTATTGCTCTGTAAAATATCGTCAAATGAAACAGAGTATTGGATGTTTATATTTTTCCTCGTAAACAAAGACCTGCTTTTTATACACCCTATGAAGCGCCGACTACAGATTTCGAGAATCTTTTCTTCTGAGGTATTAAATGACCTATTCGGCTGGCTGAAGGGCAATAAGGGGAAATCCCAAAGCGTGTCAGAGGTCGCACAGACCTTCAGACTGCGTGCCTCCATCTAGCAAAGTTCTCATGGAAAAATGCCTCGCGGTCTGACAAGAACATCATTCTGGTTTTCGGCTGTACACCTGTTTCAACCCTCGCTCGACCAACCTGTTCGCCCTCATTCCTTTGCTCTAAGCTGGGTTCACAACCGGACGATTGATGTTTACAAACTTAACTATGGTGTTGTATCGGTACCGCTATTCTGCTTATTGAAATGTTTGCTTCAGTACGGGTCTCAATGACAAAAACTGAACCGCAGGATTAGAAAAAAATTAACCTCAAAATTTTGAAGTTCCCACCGCGGTGGTGGTGAAGATTCGTCTGGGACTTCAAGCCGTCCTAGCTGGTAAACAGTTACCGACGTTTCGAAGGATCCTAGTACTTTTTATTTAAGGTCAAGCAATACAAGAACGTTATTATTTTCCTCGAATTATTGACCCTGAAGATGGAGGCACTAAGATCGTGTACTTCTTAGGTAGAAGTAGTAAGACAGGGCAAGAACATCGTGGTTTGGCTGTTAAGTGGTTAAAGAAAGAGTAGATCGGTACCTCTACTCCTCTGTGGGCATTCATAGCACGGTCTAACTTTTATTTTTAAAAACCCAGCTGTTATTCTGATTTTCTATCAGAATGAATGTGGAGATAATAAGTAGAACTGTTGTGTAAGGTCCTGAACCAATAAAAAATTCCTCCTTTTTTAAAACACTCAAACTGTTGTTTATGTTTGCCGCAGGAGTGTGACCGACAATGCGCGGGTTGCTGATGGTTCTACCCGTGCTGCTCGCGACCCTCCTCCAGCCAGCGTGTTCCTCCCTCAGCCCCAAGTCTGCCAGTAGCAACAACCTCAAGGAGAACTCTGAAGTACTGGCGACTGTGGAGGCCAGTCTACTCTCACTGTTTGGGTTCAAGCGGAGGCCGCGTCCTGCTAAAGTAGTTGTGCCTGAAGCCATGTTGGAGCTGTACCGAAAGCAGACCGGGCACGAAGTGGACACATCGGCACTGCCACTACCTGGCAGACACACCCACACTGCTAACACTGTTCGCAGCTTTCATCATGTTGGTGAGTCTAGCCACTTTCATATCAGCTGCCTGATATCATAACGCTGCTGTCACAAGATTCCGCAGCATGTCTTTCGTAAAATTTTCAGTTTGAAAAAGACCTTTCAAAAAATTCTACAGAAAAATTCTATATAAACTGGCACAAATATTAAGACATTTCCTCTTCTTTTGATTAAAAGTAATAACATATAGTAAACCAACAAGCAAAACACACTGAGCCTCCGACATATTTCGGCTCTCAAATAACCATTTTCAAGGAGTCTGATCGTTGAGAGGAGCTACGTTCAATAAAATCTCGAACATAATCATGCTGACATACCGCAGAATTGTAGAGTGACGTGGATGCAAAAGTAGTTTAAAAATCCAATTATGTTGGCCAAAGTTCAATATTTGAAATACGTAGAGAGTCGAACCCGGTTAAAACGACATCGGTTTGTAAGACACATCGCCTAAAGTGTCAGATATTCTGTGGTACCAAGTTATTCCTCAGTGTTAACCATAGCATTACACTCCTCGGCTATAATACCGCTCGTTTATAACGATACAAAATATTCAGTCCGTTGCAAGACGCTGTAACAGAGTTCGACTCTTACTTACATAGGTAGTTACCTTTCATTAAAAATGTGCTATTTTTATTAGTGTTTACGGATTGTTTACCACAACACTATTTAAAAGTAATACGACAAAAAAAGAGAAATAGATATTGAAAAGTCTGTCTACACACTTCATTAGTTGGGAATTATTAGAGAATGTATGCTAGTTTCGTACAGAGCGGAGTAAAGATTGTCTCTAGCCCTCGACAGATGTAAGCTAGAACTGCTGAGCAGCTCGGAGCAGAGATATTGCACTTGGTTCTTTTGAGAGCCAAAACGCCTCGCAGCTTAGTATAGCACATAGGCCATTCGTGATTTTCCTGAGATATAGTTCATTTTGTTGATTTATTCATTAAATGTTTAAATAATAATTGCAGGGAAATACGCGACACCATTATTAAACCAATAATGTCTCGAAATGTCGCCCTAATTGGGTCATCATGTAAAAACATAAAACGTACTGTTAGGAATAGATAATTTACAGACGTAAAGTCACGTCACAAGTCGGGAATGAAAGGCAGGGCCATATGACAAAACACACACACACACACACACCCACACACACACACACCCATATATATATATATATATATATATAGTTACAAATAAGAAATTGGATGATGGGCCTATGTCTGTAAATATCTGGCAAATCTGTCGTCTCAGTATCATGAAAGTTCAAGATTTGATGTTTTGGCGGCTATAAATATTGTCTTCCACATTGCGTTGTTGGTAGTGTCCATGGAATTATACGCCAGACGTCTATAGTGTTAACCACGTGTCTTAGTTTGTACTAAGATTCTAACGTTCATAACTTCTAGGGTACGGGATCGATAATTGAGCAATCGTTAAATTTCCGAGAGGGGCTATAAATCGAGCTTTTCTTGCTAATGTCCAGACCGAATATGTGGTCAAACCACAATCCTATTCAGTTGGTACTGGGGGGCTCAAACTCATCTCTATTACCGAGAATAAGAAAGTGTGTAGCAATAACTTGACTCGCCATACTCAGTCATGGAGAATATACGGAATCTTTACCTTCATCCACTACTGTACTACATGGTTACTAATAAACAAAGTAATATTAAATAAAGTCTAACAAAACTTTAATTATCATTTTAAATAGTTTACAGCAATATATTTGAGAGTTATCACAACTCAAACTTTTTATAATATCCTTTCAATAATTCAACCTTTACGTAAATGATATCTCGTCCATTTTATGGCACGGTTTTATATATACTTCTTTATATTCAGTCTGATGATGTTTTAAGAGCCGAAACATGTTGCTGTAAATGAATTAAAATGATAGTCAATTAAAGTTGTGTTAGACTGTATTTGTTATTACTTTATTTATTGGATTATAACAAAACGGGGATGTATTGCCTAAAATAATGATTACTAGTTTCAATGGAATATTTTAAAAAGAGAAAAGGAAGAAATAAAGACACATTGCGTCGTACTTGTCGGAAATTCGCCGCATTCTAGCACCACTTAACCCCAATTTACATGTAATGTGTCACACCAGAGCCTAGTCTACGTACCAACTAGGCAGGACGAACGGTCTGACTGTGGTTATTTTCGTGAAATTTTGAAAGAGAAGAAACATGTATTTTACAGGGCGATGTACTGTTGGATTCTCAACACCACGGACACATAACTTGTAATGTTAACCTCATACTGCTTACACGTACTGTGAGTAGGTATTTTTAACAGAACAAAAAAGACCCCATAAAATATCGAGTTACACATTTACCACAACAAAAGTACGTAATTTAAGAATCAGTCACTTTTCAAAGCCTCTTGATACTGACTGCCTTTCTCAAATAGTGTTGAAGAGAGAGGTATGTGTTCATTAGTAAGGGTTGTCCAAATATTTGAAATATTTTCGTCCCCTAATATTAAGATGGTGCTGCCAAACACTATTATCTGGCCGAATTTTTGTTAGCAGCGTCACATAAATCCTATATATAACTGCAATGAACAGAGCCTCACTGCACAACTCAATATCCAATATACAGAAATTCTCATATTTCATCCAGTCGAAGGATTCATTGCCCTGTACATAATAGCTGACCAACGATCCAAAACCAGGGATTAATTAAATAGAGGTTCTTTTGTGTCAAAACACAACTATCTTATTTGTTACCTTTATTTAAGCTGACGACATGTTTCGGCCTTTGCACTGGGCCAGCTTCAGGTCACAAGGCATATAGCTGAGGAGACTATATAGTGTGAATCAGATATAAAATAATGTGAATCATAAAATAGGCTATATGTATCTAAAAGTCAACGAGATCCCTTTGTCGTTCAATTTCCCAATAGCATACATTAGTAGTCTAAAACCTGGAAACATAACATGGAAATACGGCATTGGTGGTTTAAAATAGAAACATATCATGGAACTGTAAC
>Ga0123355_10004787_pt1 | contig 19711 bp, 8 predicted proteins | sample TergutEmb28metaG_3_FD_89872 | JGI IMG/M metagenome (GOLD analysis project Ga0123355, IMG submission 89872) | Embiratermes neotenicus P1 segment gut microbial communities from Petit-Saut dam, French Guiana - Emb289 P1 | ecosystem: Host-associated > Arthropoda: Insects > Digestive system > Gut ...
ACACTTCCCAACCCCCCAACCACGCCTCTCCCCCCCCCCCCCCCCCCCCCCCCCCCCCCCCCCCCCCCCTTAAAAAACTCCCCCTTCCCCCCCCCCCCCCCCCTCCATAATATACTCACCAAATTTCCCAACTTGATTCACTTCTACCCTGAAGATAGAAGCAATGATGTTCCTCTGAAACAAAACTACCCTGCATACTACAGTGTCATAACCCACAAGACCATAATGTGAATTCTGTACACAGGTCTATCTAAATTCAATGCAATTATCTACATAAACAACTATGAGTAGTTACTGTATATCCTTGAGGCAAAGTCATAGTTCCATACCTTTTCTATCTGCAACTTGGTTCAAGTGTTTGAGGCTTATGGATCGAAGTAACCTCTCTGTCTCTGGAAATTCCTCATCCTTCAGCAACTGGTCCAAAGGCATTGCCTGGCTTGTCTGAAGAAGACAGAAAAAAATGACATTAATTGAGGGAGAGGATACGTTGCATGGAAAAGCCCCACTCAAAGCCAGCAGTTTTTTAAAAAGTAGATTTTTATGTAAGGAAAATCAAGAAAGGAATATGGGCATGATATTCAAATGGATGTGAATGTGATTCCCTTGGATGTTAGTCACTCAAGTAAGCAAGGGCATCCTGTGCCAAGGATGGATCACAAAAATGTACTTAGTCAAAATTTTATCTCATCTCCAAATGAATCAAGTGTCAAGAAAATATTCACAGACCACAGTTCAATCACTTAGAAATCACAATACATGCTAATTCTAAACTGCATTCAGGAGAAAACTTCAGCTTCAACACCATGCAACTAAACTCTGAAAGACTGAGATACACATTAGATACAGGCAGTGGCATAGATGTTTTCTGGCACTCAGCACAAGCCATCACAATGGCAACCCCTAACAGAAAATATATCTTTAAAAAAAATCACAATTAGTTATTGGCTTCCCCTTTATTTGGCTCAATAATTTAAAATTTTCTGAGCACAGAACATCAATACTTTTTCATTTAAAATATTCAATTTGCCACCCTTTGGACTCTACTACCAAGAGGAGCAGCAACATTAGCCTCCCCCCACACCCCTAGACACACCCTTGGAAAGAAGTTATGAAAGCCACAGGGTAAGAGTAAGCTAGTAAAAGAGGAACACTCAGGACTTACATTCTACATTGCTTTCTTAATCTTTTTATGAAAATTCCATAATGGTGCCTCTGGAAATGACATGTTATATTCAAGTCTCTATGCAGAGACCACATATTCAGACTGTGGTCTTCAATGGTTTTCCACAGTCCCTCCAGGCAAATGCTGGGGTAATGGTGTATATTCTCAAATCTAATCCACCTTCTTACAGTTTCAGAGGACTAAAAAATCAGATGCGGATTAGAATCGCGTGCAGATTAGATTCGAGGTCGTGAGCTGGATTTTGGAAAAATGATACGAGCTGCTGTACGTGCCGTAAGAACAATACAATACAATACAATAATTTATTATTTTATTTATTATTTATAATATTATATATGACATTTATAATTTATTATTCATCAGACTCGCCGTCATCACTCGTAACTGAATCGTTATCTGTCACCCAGTCACTATCATCAGCTGCGGTGCGTTTGTACAGCTTGCAGTTAAATGGCCACTTCACACACGGCGCGTTAGTCGGATAACAGTTAAAGCACTGGTAACATCCAATATTATTGAATCAGTCTGCCTTGTAGGCAAGGGGTGGTTGAAGGAAAGGTGCGGATTAGAACCGCAAACTAACTTTTTTTTTGTTTAAGAAATCGGCAAAAACTAGTGCGGATTAGATTCTAGAATATACGGTACCTCATATTAATCCACAACTTCCTTCCATATCCCTTAAAATTCATTATTCTCACTTGGTGCTATAAAATGTAAGTTACTGACAGCAATGTTAAACACACCATGTTCAAAACGCTGGGAAAACGTGGCAGTGATCTTACCTCTACACTCAGGGCAATGAAAATTTGTGAAAAGTTTCAAACATGACAAAAAACATAGTCTTTCATACACATTCTTGTGATGAACTTGTAATAAACTGTTAGTCTATATTGCAATTGTGAAACTGTAGACGAAATTATGATGGAAATTGGTGTTAGGAGTATGCATACCAAAAGTAGTCAGAATAATTTAAGTTTGGTGCATGCTACCAATCATATACCACAGCAAGTACCTGAATTACAAAACTGGCATGTCCTTGAAAATGCATCCACATTGTGAAATTCTATTATATAGCCTCTACCTTTCCCAACTGTCATCTCACATGTGGATATACATTCTTGTTTTTTACTTTACAGTTGTATTCTACTTGCACACAAATATGACAGCCTCCTTCCAAACAACTTAAGGCAATACACAGCACAGTTTAAAATAAGATGGTACAGCAACCATACAAGCAGCCATCCCTGTATGTCACCGACTTATGTAAGCCACTGTGCAGCTACATATCCTGTTATGACATCAGTGCATGCACACCCAGGCCTTACAAATTCCTGCACAAACAAGCTTTTCTAAAACTTCCAAATTTGTTGTTCATTTGCATTTTGTGAGTAAATTTCTATGCAAGTGAATTTCATATTTCAAATTTTATGATTTCTTAATTTCTGTAAGTCATAATTCAATAATACAAACACCTGGGCCTTACTTCACATAAGGCCCAAACAGATTTGTAACAAAAACGTAAGAAATGGCTCAGCATACAAAAGACATGGCTTAAAATGTAGATCCTGTTATGACACAACTTACTGTTGGAACACATTTCAGTCAAAGGCAATGAATATTTGATTCTGTTTGGCATATCTGTAGTATAATTAGATTTACAACTTTTTTTTTACCTGCAACAAAGGAACATTATGGCCAGTGAGGTATGTATAATAGCACTGAATGCATTTTAGAAATGTGTACCCTGCAGAACATGCCTAAACCATTCTACTTTTTATATGATCCATATCCATGCATTAAGGAATATTTACACTTATGTGCTAAATAAATGCACACTGATAAAATATGCTTTTATCATATATTTATATTCTCCTGCATATTTCGGTCACTTTTGTGACCATTATCAGAGTGCTTTACATGAACACTGATAAAACATAGCAGCTGCCCAAATTGTATAAGTAAAACCACTTGGTGGTACAGTATATATTTCAAGCACTCCCTATGGTCATATAATGTCAGATTATGTTTTTGTCAAAAACAGATAAAATTTGTGCTGTTAAAAACAAATAACACTGGGTACATTTGTGTTGTTTGTTAGTTGCATCCAGTTGATATACACCCTGTTGGATGAGTAAAGATATGTGCCACATGTAGGGGAATGATAAATGATAAATTTTCTTTCATGTCTGCATTTGTTGGTTACCACGTAAGTGTAAATGTTGCTGCTCTTGTTTATCCCTCTGTGCTACCAAATGCTCAGGTGGGCCAGGAGCACTCCTGTTTTGCATTCTTGGGTTCAGATCTTGGACAAGAGGCCAGATGACTACGATTCTTCATGGTTTTGCTCAATAACACCAGGAAACTTAGGCAATGCATCCTTCCTTCCACATCATTTGAAGTTCAATGTTCGCGAATCATCATTCTACTTCATTCATTATCATCTAAGATAATGACCACATCATTAAATAAACTACATGCATATAAATATTAACCTTCTGACTACCTTAGGTACAATTGGAATGCCACTAGTTCCACCCCCCCCACCCCCACTTTCTGGCTGTGATGCAGCATATTTTTCTCAAATTTGCTACAGTCAATAACTTCGAAATTCAGGGAGCTAGCTAGAATTGTAGGTCCTGGAAGAGTACATGCATGCTCCTGACAATTGAGGTGAAATGTTATGATTAGCACACAACAACATAAATCACACAATTGCTTTCAAGAAGGCACAAAACGTTTGCAATTCAACTAAAATTCTCATCTGATTCTTAACTTTATCTTATCTGTGCAAAAAAATTACAAGCCACAATGCTCTAACTCAGGTGACTAGGTGCCAGCTTCTCGCTGAATGAGGTCTGGGTTCAACCATACAGATAATCTGTGGTGTATAAAATGGTGCTAGTTTTTCACAGAGCACTGTGGTTTCCCCCTGATAGTCATCATTCAATCAGTGCTGTTTGTCAGGCATACAATGGGAATGAAGAAGGAACCAGCACAACAACTTCAGTTGATATTCTGATAAAGCCTATTTCTGGTCCTGTATTTTGCCAGTCTCAAACCAATGCCATACACTACAAACTATTCACACCAGGCACACTACCACATACCCCACCAAGGCCATAAATCCACATACAAATATAATTCTATGAGAAGGAACGTACAGCCATACAGTAACTTACACTACTACCAGAGGATAACATCAAGAAAATTAGCCCTTACAATCATTAATTCACAACAACTAACACTGGACCACTCAACATCTACAGTTACCAGTGAATCAAAACAATAAAAAAGAACATCTGTGATGGCAGTCTCTCATAATGTGGGTGAAAAACAAAATGCAAAATGCAACAGTCAACAACTCAACACAAACATAAAATGCATTATCGGCATGGAGTTCACACAACCCATTTTAATACACTGAAATTAATTTTAACCATAACTGTAATAGCGACAACAACCTAAATTGACTACTTTTAAAGTATTCTACGATACAACAGATATTTCAACCAATAATGCTGTGATCATACCAACAAATACAGGGAATATTAATAAGTAAAAGAAATTTCATGATATATCATTCGGTATGACTGAAACATATAATAATCAAGCATACTGCCATTTGGTTGTAAGGGATGAGGAAAAGTGAAAATTCCAAATCAGGATAGTGTACAGTTTCATGGTTTTGAACAGCTAATGAAGATGATCCATACTGCGGTCTTCTTAGTGTGCACGCCCCAAAAGTAAAGATGAAATTGTTCCTTTACACTGCATAAATGACTATGGGGAAATGAAGTTTCAGCTTCACTCATTCTCAACCTTGGCCCTAGATGCAGGCAAATGGCCACCTTCACACCCCAGCCCTTTACCCACACGGAAGGCACCCATTAGCCATTGAATATGAGGTTGGGTGGGCTCCAAACCTGATATGGACACTTCAAAGAAGAGACATATCTCTTACTCCTACAGAACATCAAACCACAATTCCTCAATTGTCTGGCCCACAGCCCAGTCACTACACCAACTACACCATCCTGGCTCTCTCAGCATTTGCTAAACATTATAAACTGATTAAGCATAATTAGAATATGGCACTTACAAACTGATAAGAAAATACTATATTAAATTATAAACATGTATTATACTCTGCCAGAAAATGTCCTTCACAGATATCATAAATGATCACTGATAATTTTTTTTTGAAACTAGTCAACCACAATTTGGGCAAATATTATGATGGGGCACTTAAAACCATTTTATTCATATTAATGGAGCCTCACACAAAAAATAATATGAGAAACACTTTCTGGTTAAAACACCATGAAGTTTGGGAGGAAATTACAGATGTTTTGGAGGAACAAAGCACCTTTATCTGAAAAAATGGCATTACACTAAAGTTGGAATCACCATGTTCCTTATAAGAACTGGTAACCACCTAACAGGCTATATGTTCCATAAATAAGAACACCATGACATGCAACTACACCACTGTGAAAAGTTCATATCTTACAGTGATTCACAGAAAATTTCATGCATTTTCACATTGTGCAAAAATGATTTTGGTAGTTATAGACTGTTCATTGTTGGCAACGAGCAAGCTTTCTAATAATGAAATGCTTGCTGAACAACAGTTTTCAAAAAGAAAAAAGACAACTGACAGTAGATGCTTCTAAAATCCTATGCAATGTGACAAGCTATCTACGCACCCAGGATATATTCAGCCCCATCCTAATCCAAACTTGCAACAATATCATACCAACAGAAAGTCACTAACTCAATGGTGTAACAATTTTCTTTAATAATCAGCAAGTTAAGTCACGCCAATATCAAATACTAGACTGGTGGAAAGGGAGGACAGCATTCACTAATGACATGATATCATACACACAGCAACCTAAAATAATGAAATAATGAAGGAAATCCTAATATACAGTTAAATTCTTTAAAAAACATATTAAAAGCTAGTACATGGTACCAAAAATTGCTGACAGTTAACCATTTAATGCCCAGTGGTATCATATGCTTTAAACACTCAAAAACTCTGCAATGTGCCCAGTGAGGGCACTTACGCTTCATACAATTCTCTGAACAAACAGCAATTATTTCTCTACATAGCGTTCATCAGCTGATCTTTGTAATGGAGATGCAGTATGGCATGGTAGGAATTAAATCTATAAATATTACTTACATGAACTTCAGGCCAGAAGGGCTTAAGCAGTAAAATTTTAATTTGGTACACTAATATAATGATAACTGCAAAAAACAGTAGAGCAATGACTTAAATCATAAGACCATCAAAAAATGTTAACATTCCAATTTCTGGGAAAATATGTATAGAAAACAATTAAAACTAGTTAATTATGGTAAAATTAGAGAAATATTATATGTGCAAAACTGACACACAATATTTCACATAAATGTTGAAAGTAAAATTAGATGAGCCAAAAAGAAATATTTTTAAAACAGTTTCTTCTTTGTTTAAATTATAGCAAACATACCTTTCTCAGATAAGGAAGAGCAAGAAAGATGGGATCAATTGGTGTTGATAGGTGCATCTTTCCATCTGATTTCACTGATTCTTCGATAAACCAAGATCTGATAAGAAATGTAAAATATCAGTGCACTAATTATACATTTAACGTACTATTTAACACTTCTTTCATGACCCAAACTAGGCAACAAATCGTATCACTAGCTCACCTTCTGTTTTCTGAAAATGTAAGAACCTCTTGAACGATTCCATCTCCTGGACTAAACAAGAACATGGCTGTTGCTCCTGATTGTGGATGCCTCAACTGCACTATGTCAGGGGTTCCTGTGCCAGCAAACCCTTCAGGAACTTCCAGAGCTTCACCTGAATCAAAGTAGAATGCATCAACACGACGTATACAAGCACAAGAAGACAGGCTTCAAATTGGCCTCAGGGCTATTGAACCAAACAAAGGTTTACACTCCTTAAACTATTACATGGATTAATATATTTTGCAACACATACGTTCGACAAAAGAAGAATGAAAGTATAATACATTAGAGAATTAAACTGCATTATGCCAGGAATGACCACAGAAATGTATTTAAAATAAAGTCTTTGACATTGACAATGAACCTATCGCAAACGGACGCTCTTCCGACCACAGTAGACAAGTGCTATTCACTCACCTTTCAGCAGAAATACCCATGTGTTTGAAGACTGCTGAGGATTTGACGTTTTCACACATTTCTTTGGAGACGCTTTTATCCTCGGCATAATGAAAACAATGCATAAAATACGTATATTTGGTACGCAAATCTTAACCGACAGCCATCAGTCCGCACCTCGTATGTGAGCTGCTGCCCGGGTGCAATGTTGCCAACTTGGCATAGAAAACCCCAACATATTTTTACATCACCCATTCTTTTATGTTTACATTTGACGCCAGGGCGATGTTGTCTCCGTAACATCTTTCACGGCATTTATTTAAACACCCGTATTGAAAAACGTGTGCTGATAACTGATCACACACTTTAAAGTTTAATGTCGCAAAAATAAGCTAGGCATTGAAACAACTGGCATTTTATTCTATGCTATCAGCCCCTTACAACAACAAAATTCGAGACCACATCGTTACACCGAAAACTGCCCTGCGCTGGCTCTCAGGTTTCAACTAGTGCTCATTCCACCAATCATCCATTTCATACATACAAGTTAACTTCGAGTGGTGGCTTGAAAATTATTTTATAATTCAACTGACACCTGTCCGAGACAAAATTCTTACTGTACATCGAAGTTTCAAATATTATTTAACGTCAGAATCGAAAAAGATATTTAAGAAACTCGAAATAAAAGAGACAGGTGAGGAAGTAATCTGATCTTGTTCAATGTTCTGCCCCATTGTAATAATGGAGGAACTAATTTAAAACCACGAAACCACCGCCCACTACAGAACGCGTCCCACCCGAGATTCGAAACCGAACAACCGTAGTGCAAGCCGTATGTATTCTGGATACATTTTCCTGCATTTTAGGAAATGATGATTATTGAAGAAGAAGAAATTTTAAAAATAGATGCATCCAATGCGAATTAAAACAGTTACGGGCGTGCGGTCGAATGGCCGTCATTTCATACGCACGCTAATCACATCTCCTTAGCGTCCTAATATTTTAACGTTCTATACATCTTATTTGGTTCTACGGCAAACCGACGTATTGAAAATTTGTCAACTTTTGGCTGGTTTGATATCAAACTCTAAAATATACATTACAATGGTCACAAACAATCTCCCTGATGAGTCGATCTTTGTAGCAGTGTTTGGCCCACGAGTATGCGGCGTATCTAAATGAACACGAATCCGTCCTAATGCGTGTGTCGATGTTAGCCCTATTTCTGCGATATTTATATATTCGTATCTTTTCTGCCTACACGTGCAAGTTCTGGGCTTGCCAACGTCACTTAGGCTCATAAACTGCTACCAGTTAACATAAAACCCGTTAAAATGAGACTGGCAATTGCGCCGACAGACCTCACGAACACGGGTGGATCCAGATTTTGTGAGGCCTGAAGCTTTACAATTTTTGGGACCCTCTTTTAGAAAAAGAACACAAAATTACGAATACAAAATTAGGTACGAATAGGAACATTTATGCAGAATGAGAAGTCACAATAAATTACAAATTTAAAAAAAGCCGACACAGCAAACATCACAAAATCCAGAAAAATGGCATAATATTTTTGTTAACTAAATGCCTCACACACCACTGTAACACTTTTTTAAAAAAACATTTTTTGGCTGCATACTCTTTGATAGCCATTTCATATGGCAACGATTTTGAAGTATCCTTCTGTATAGGGAGAATATAAAAATAGCTCAGTTTTCCTCTGACATAGTTGATCAAAATCTGTTTTTAGTATTATTCGCAGGTAAGAAACGTTTCTTTCAGCTGTACAACTCGTTATTGGAAATGTCACGTAAACTTTTGGGATTGCTGTCAAATCTGGGAAAACCTACTTCAATTTTCTTTCACATAATGAGCTGTAAAATTTCAGAGCATTTTAGGGCTCCTTCCAGGTCCTTGGAATGGGCCCGTACAAGAATACGTTCAAGTGAGGAGCCCTGAAGATTCAGCTTCTTCCGGTTCACGGTAAATCTGCCCCTGCTCACAGAGTCATCGTTTCGGTGTTAGCCTACGTTTGCAAAAAACGTCACCGTTCCCTTCCATCCATGCATCTCGTCACGAATTGCCTGTGATTAGTATTTATAATTAAGCAACCCCGCTGATTCTTAATTGCTAATTTCACTATTATCATTCAAGCGTGTCTGAGTCTCGAATCTCACGAATCTTAACAGGTGCTGCCAGTGATGGTGAGGTCTTCTACCGTTGAAATAAGCAAGGATGTAAGTTCTAGTTGTTCAGTATTTATTAACTATACACGTCATTTCAAATGACAAAGTTTCTTACATGAAATTTCAGACATAAATACTTGTCAGAAATGACCTAACTACACTTGAAACTACACTTGATATACTTGATCTGTCACTAACTAAAACTGTGGTTTGATTTATGACACTGGCCTGTCTGTATCTGGAATTGTCCCTCTGCGAGCTGTATTGTAATAGATATGTCTTATACCCGTTTATTAGACTGAACCACAGCTCAATTCAACGCAACGATAGCAAGATATTTCCACTTAATAATTCATCGATGAAATGTAACAACAGTTCACATGGTGTTCACAACAACGTACACCCAGAAGTGGTAGTACGAGGTTCTGACAACGGCATTGCTAAAGCTTCAATCTTCTGGGATCTGATGTCCTAGAAGACTTGAACCATCAATGCATACCAGCACCTATTTTATTTCAAACACAGCAGAATCCTCGATACATTCATAAGCCGGAAATGGAAAAAGGGCTGTATACGAGACCACGGACTGACCGCCTACAGACGTTATGATGAATACAGTTATAATACCCTTCAAATTTTTAGACGAAGGAAACTGCAAGTTGTACGCACATCAAGCTGGATACAGACATTAAACTACGGACTATTAAATTATCACCATGTTCAAATGCATCGGCAACTTATAAACCAATCTGATCCTTTTATCTTGTCGTCACCGAAGATTCCAGTTTTCCTCACTCTAGTTCAGATCGATAATAAATGCCTACACGGCAGCAGAAACAGATGGCTCCGTGCTGCTGTCTTCAAATGTCGCTAGTCTCCAGCATGGAAAGAAGACGCAAAACCCAACCAGCTGAGATTTTCACGCCCCATGTATTTGCACGGTGACCTATGCTACAAGGCGTCACCGCTGTCAGTGGCGAGGCTAGGTCTTTTGCCGCCCCGGACGAGGAATTACGGTGGCCGTCCCTTACAGGTAATATGAATTTAAAAGTCCCGTTTATTGATATTTCTTTTATTTGGCCACATAATTTAACATTTTCTGAGTGCAAAGAGTCAGAATTTCATTTGGCTATGGATCCCACTTTTTAAAAAACAAAAACAGGCACTCAAAAATATTTAGGCGGCAGGGGGTAGGGGGTTGAAGACACAGGTTTCAACCCATTACACAATGAAAAAAGCACAGTAGTTTATTAATATTACGTTTAGATAATCCAGATAACAAAACTGTTAAAGAATAATAATAATTCATTCATTCATAATAATAATAATAATAAACACTTAGTTCAATTATTTGTCTTTGCATATCTGTTCCATCATCCTCCACATTCTCAGTTAAGACTCTTATAATTCTAGTTTCATGTAGATCACTGATTAGTCACTAATTATGAATATATATCTGCCTCCCTGTCATACTCCTTCCTGTTAGTGACTGTACTGCTGTTATGCATGTTTATGCAGGCTGTGGGAAAGTTTGCAGTCACAAATGTCATATTTTTATGACTTGCTAAAACCTGTGATATTTGGCATCCTACATGGAACTCCGTATGACTTATGGCTATGACATTCCCAATGCAGATATGCTGTGAAATTGCAGCGATGGTAACAATAATTTTTAAAGGGCAGACAGATAACAGGGTTATTGATATTTTGAAGAAACACACCACTTCCTCTTCAAGTACTGAGGAGTGCTAGAAGCATGACTCCTCAACATTTAAGATGAAAGCACACATTTCTTCAAAATGTTGAGAATGACAACCTCAACCCTTGAAGATGGCAATATATTCCTTCGAATGTCAGGAATTGACAACCCTGCTACTCATCGTACTAACACAGAAGATATGAATTCTCAACATCAATCCAGTGAAAACCTCAAATCTCATAAAACTATCTAACATTTAGAGTAGTGATATGACTACCTGAAGATGGCAGTTTCCCATCACAACCAGTAGCAAGAAAAAACAGAGATTCTTGCTGTTTGACACACACACACACATCAAAGAAAAAAGTGTCACTAGACAATGCTTAAAGAAGGGGGAATATCAGTTTTATTAGGATCCAAAGCAAAAGATGACTGAAGTCCAGTGCAGCATTTCTTCCAGTAAAAAATGTTGAATTTTTACATATATGGATACAAACAGATGGTTAATCATCTTTCACAACATATAATTTTATCTCTAGAAATGGCTGTTGCTCCAAGAGGACTGAAATAAGTGGAAGTACTTGTATTAGTGGCAATGTATTATATATGTTATATACCTATAAAGTTATTACAGAACTACAGAACAAAGGGATGTAAAATGTAATTCTAACTCTATTTATACAAAATTAAACATTTACCTGTCTTGAACCAGTACACTATTCCAGAATAAAGAATGCTCCTTCTTGAGATGTGATGCTGTATAGCCTACTGGAAAGAAACAGACATTCTGGAGGAATGTTCATTCTCAGAATAGACAATTGTCCATTCTGAAGATTGAAACAGCAGGTTCCCCCAAAACAGTGGTATATCTTTACTACACACACACTGCCACATCCCAGAAGACAGTATTCTTAAGGCACAGGTCTGAGAACCCTAAACCTCATGGTGAGAAACGGGTTTAAATGATGAACACCACGGTGACTGGTGGATAGTTACTGACGTTCTGAAGGATCGTAGTGCCTACATCTTTAGGATCCTGCAGTCCTACAAGAGAACTCTTTATCCCGAAGAATGTCACAAATGTGGTTTAAATTTTTCACATAAGAAAACATGTTAGTAATGTTACTATTTTCTTAAACTAGCATACAGGTAAAGTTGTCCCATACATGCCACAATGGAACAGGGGGGAGATGAGGTATAGCTCCAATCTCTCAACCTTGGCACTAGATTGAGGTGTCTGGTCAATATCATGCTCTGGCCGTTTTACCCCTGGGCAAGAAGCCCGGTGCCCATTGAAGTGGACCAGGGAGGGGGAGGGGGCCATAGCCAGTATGGATGTATTCAGAGATGAGAACATCTCCTATAACTGGGATCCAAACTCCAGTCTGTCCAACTCACTTTCTAGTGCCTATACCAATTACCATTAATTTATAAATATTAAAATGCTGATCAAGAACTGGTCAGAAGTTTAAGCAATTGCTGGAAATAATATGGGTCAGACCTGATGGAAGTGATCATAATATCAACAGTACCAATTTTGTGCACTATCAGACAGCCTGCCTATATTCATATACTCATTATCTCTATCTGATGAACAGCTACAGCCAGAAAGACTGGGTGGAACATGTGAATATTAACTGTTAACTATTGGTTTCCCACAATTGCCACAAATGCACTGAGGATTGGGATTTCTTTGAGAGGACAAAGGGAACTAATCTTCTTGTCTATTTTGTAACAGAAGCTGACTTGTCAAATGTCACCTCACAGTCTACTCTATTTTGGCCCATTACACAAGATTTGAGTTTATTCTTCATGCTACACCTGTAGGAGATGAATGAGCACAGGAAATTAACATGGTTCTGGTATCTGTTTCAGGTTGATATAAACAGTTTGTTTGCCATTTGTAGAGGTAGCAGCCTGACTGATTTTATCGGGTGTTAGTGTGGTTCTGGATTTCCCTTTGTGGTGGTATTTTGTATGTTTATCATAGTTGACCAAGTCACTGAAATCTCACTGACATTAACTGGAGCTGTATGGGCATTTTCCTGCATGTCATCTGTGTATCTGCAACAGTTATGCCAAAATTGTTGCAATACTGTCACATGGTAATATATCCTAATTTCCTGCAATCAGCAATAACATGGTGGATGTGCAACTTTGAGAGGTGCAAGTATCATGAGTGGCACTTAATACAGTCATGAAACAATGTAGGTAACAGACCTTCCAAAAATGTGTAACTTTAATTTAAACTGTTTTCATAGACTACCAAAGAGACACATGCGACCTCTGTGTTCACTTTACACATGGGGTGCAAATATCACATACAAGTTAATATTCTACATACACACCCTGGAAGAACAGAACTCACACTGATATGGCATAGCCCCAGTATGTATGTTGGTGTGTAGCTTGACCATGCTGCTCTCCTGAAACTATTTTCCACATATATCACATTGGTATAATTTCACATTTGAGTATGTTGCTGCATGCTTGTGCAACAGGAAAACTGTCTTGCAGTTGGAAATGTTCACGTCACTTATTACCAGGATGCTAATATGTCTCAGCGGAGACAATTATTATAGTTACAAGAAGTTATGGGAAGAAATCACGACACCTAGTTTACCCTGACAAAATTCCAGTCATACAAATCCTTCAACATGAACATGTTGTTGAGATAACAGAAACTTATAATCCAGCAATTAAAATGAACTTGAGCCCATGGGCTAGTATGAAACCATACAACAACCTTCTTCTTCTTCAGGCACTGAACTTCCTTTAGTGTTTGAAAGTTATGGCCTTCTCAACAACATCTTTCCATTTCCTTCGATCCTGGATGCAGGTTATCCAATTTTTAACCTTCATTTGGCAAATGTCCTGTTTGACGTTATCCTCCCATCGGTACTTGGGTCTTCCTTGTGATCTTTTGGTTAGAGGATTCCATTTAAAGATCTTCTTGACTGTTCTGGTATCTGGCATTCTTTGTACTTGACCAAACCAGCTTAGTCTTTGAGCTTTAATACAACTGACTATATTTTTATGTTTTATCAGTTTATCTAATTCTTTGTTAGTTTTAATCCTCCATATTTGATTTGCTTTCATAGGCCCAAATATTCTTCTTAAAATTTTCCTCTCAAAGACCAGCAATTTATGAATTGTAGTTTCTTTCAGCACCCATGTTTCTGAGGCGTATGTCACTATTGGTCTTATGACAATTCTGTATAATTTTAATTTCGAGCTCTTAGTGACTAATCTACTTTTAAAGAACTTTTGGTTTCCATGGAACAATCACCACCATTTAATCATTTTGTCTTTTCAATAGGAAATGGGGGGTGGGGGAGCAGGGGAGAAAGTGTACATGTGTCATTACTCTGTCCCCATATACAAAGTCACTCAGTTACACATTCATTTCAACAGATATTGAATGATTCTGAATTAAAAAGTTTTGTTGTATGTTATTATTACAGTAACAAGAGTTACTGAAAATTCTTTACCTCTTACCACACAGTAAGCAGTTAGTGTGACACCATGTGATATGCCAGTCATCATTTTGCTGAGAAGCTTTCCACACATGTCACAGACAGTCACATGCTGCAGAATAAGACTTTCTGTGGACCTCCAGTGATTGTCGGGATAGCAACCTGTCATAAGTTACAACACACATAATGAAACTAAGTACATACACAAATATTGTTAAGTCCAAACTTTAGGTATTATAAGAAAAATTTCAAACATATGAATTTAAGCTCTCACTAAGAAACACCTGCTAGACTGCACTTCTTACATATTGGGTTGTCTGATATTCAGCTAAACAACACTGATAAAATAATATATAATTATATCCAATATAGATATTAATATCACAGAGAACCTAAAAGAATGAATTAACAAGAGGGGGATTTTAGAACAACAGTTATAACTTACACTAGAGTTACTAGCTTTTTAAATAAATTATATACATCAACCTCTAAAACCTGGGATTCCACACTTATCAGAGGACAACTGATTCTATTTTCAGAATACTAATTTACATCTAGATTGGACTCTCTGTTGTCAAATTAATGTATATCTGAAACATACATTTCAGAGACAGGTTCAGTCCCTGTCTTCAGGCTTGTTTCTTCCAAAACAAATGTCACTACATTATGATTATTTACACTTGAACTAAATCTCAGACTAACATTAATTTCATGAATACCACATATTCCAAGAACAGTTTAGAAAATAGTGTTCTGCAAATTTCACTGCACACCAAATATACAAAATTAGTAACATGTCACTGTAACGATTTCCTCTCACTAACAGTAACATTGTGTAGGTTATCCAGGCAGTCAGAACTTTTATAGTAATAACTGTTCTTCTTGGCAGTGGAAAATGGGGGATTGCTGTGTTGTCATACACTGTGTTACTTCCCTGCCACTTAAACTGAATACTCCCTCACACTTCTTGCAGACCCAGTCAGTTGGTTCAGTGTTGCTAGTTTTTAAATACCCTAAGCACCATCCATCCCAGAAGAACCAATTGTGTTCCAACAATATTTGTCCAGCACACCCCAGTGTAGTTGTTTTAATCCCCCTTACAAATAATGGTTGCCAAGATTTGAATCTGGGGGCCTAGGAGGTAACAATCTGCAAGTTAACAACCATTCGCCTCTTCTAAGACAGCCATTGAGAAGTATACTGTGTGGGCCATGGAGTGTCATCCTGCATTGAGTGTGAATTTTATCTTCTGCTAATTCTCGCAATAATGCTGTCAGAATTAACCAAATATGGTGGCAGGAACTTATTTCTTCAAAAATTGGGGCCCAATAGCTTGCACATACTCACTGCACAAGAGCCTCCAGCTTTTAAAGGCATCACAAATAGCATCAGAATTTTTGAACACTAATATGTTATTATGGCTCTTTGCAATCTGATTTAATGTAGGCCACACCATCCTAACAAAGTGCTGTAAATGACCACTCTCTGTTCAAGTGCATACACACACAATGTCCACTTGCCATGTGCAACTCATACAACCATGCTCCTATCTCGCATTCCTACGATTGTAAGATTAGGAATGTCTCATGAGTTTTGCCTCGGCAAAGTGAGCTCACACTTTCTTACACTGGGGGTTACTATTAAAAATACACTCCATACATTCATAACAATTTTTTTAAGGAATAACAGAAGTATGGATTCATGTTTGTAACAAAAGACCTACATAATATTGTGATTTTGAGTATATGTCAAGAAGTAGTGATAAATTTGATGTATCTGTCTTTGGTTTTGGGGTAAATTCTATAATACTCTAAAATTTCAGGTCCAATCTCAAAACAGTCATACAAGAATATGTTCAAAATAAATCTGCAACTGCAAAGGTATGTTACATTTGATAACAAAAGGGGAGCGGCACTCATCCAGTACTTGTGATAAAAGTTAGTGGTATGTGTTGTTCAGCACTGGGAGAAATTTCATATGTCTTTGTTCAATGCCCAGCCAACATGAATTCCAAGATTCAACATAAAAATGGAGCAAAGTAAACAAATATTACTTACCACTCTGACAAGAATTCCCCATATGCATGCAATTAGCAAGAACTCTGGTATCATGTAGATACTAAGGCTCTGAAAAGTGACTGGGAAAATAGTAAATTACTTAACACCTTGCATCCTGAAGTAGAAATGGATATCATAACATACATTTTAATGTTACATTTGCTATCACAAAAACATACATCTTTTACACATGCTTAAGTGTGGCCTCAAACAGTCATATGCAATGTTGTTTATGTGAACTTGTCTCAAAAATCTGAAGCTCTAGTGTAACTTGCAGACAACATACACCATTTTTTGGCAGTAATCTGCAGAGTAAATCTAGAAGGAGCTAATAATTTAAAACATGGTCAAAATTTGGGAGAGTGAAGTTGAGTCTGTTAAATTTCACTTTCAAATCTATCATAACCTGCAAACACTATATTAGTTTTGAAAACAAACTATGCCTTGACCTCTACCCTTGATCAATTTCTATGCTTTTTTTTTTGTTTGTTTGTTTAGCACAAAGATGACAGTTTACTAACCATTCGAACTCCTGTCTCAAATATAAAACTCAATATTACACTGGTTTTTATTTTTCTCAATCCATACAATTTTTTTTTTTTTTGTGTTTCATCAACACTGTTCAGAGCACTGCTCACACTAACCATAGGAAACAGCGACTTTGAAATATTAATAGGTTTCAGTCACACTGTAATCATTTGAGTGAAGTTTTATTCGAGACTATTCATTACATTTAACTACACTCCTTACTGTCTTAAAATACAGTACTTATGCTGGCTGAAATAGTGTTTTTATATAATGCAATAACATATGTGATTGTTACACAGTTTTCTTCTTGATGGAAGTACACACTAAGATTCACTGCGCTATAAATGAACAACTCATTTGTAAACAGTACTGGGATTAATCATATGGTTAAACACACTGCAGGCCAGTAGTGCAGTCACAGTTCACAGTACATTCCATGAAAAAAAGGTGGGGCAGAGACACTGCTCCCTCACTCTTAACCTCAGGAGTAGATAGAAGTTACTTCAGAATAAGGAAATTAACTTTTTACAAACAGATCACCTACTACATATGCACTTCTGAATAAAGTTACTGGGTCCAGAATTGTCCTCTTTTCACACCACTGTCGAAAGCCAGGATACATTTGTCCAATAAGAGGGGAAGCATACACAGGACCAGCAGACCAACACTTCCGACCTCCATTCTTCTGCAGTAAAGCCTCAAACTCAGCCATAGTTGCAGAGTAGCTGCTTATAATACTCCTACTACTGAACCAATCAGTCCACAAGGTGCAGGTTTTCTTTTCAGTGTATGGACAGAGAAATGGCTGATGAAAAGCCATGGCTTGATGTGTCTGTACTGCAATGAGTATAGGAGTGGAGCAGAGGTAAAAATGAAGCTCAGCCCAGTTCCTAATATCCTCCACCACACTTTGCAATTTCTCAGCAGGAAGAAACCACTTCATTCCTCGACAGTGGGACCCCACTGAAATAAACAACTGAGGCTGGAAGCTGTGCTGCATTCGATATGAAGAAGCCTTCATAATGAGATTAAATTGCATTTGGGAGAGCTTCCTGGTCAATGATGGAAAATACCATGCCAAGTATGGGCTAGCTCTGTTTACTAGCCAGTGCATACTCCAGTAAAATGTTTCCAAACACTTCTTCCACCATGGCTGTAAATGCCCCAGATGTAATCTTACAGAACTTGCCCGTTTAACAATCACTTTGTCCAAAAGAGGATACCAATACATATAGCCATACAAACCTTCCAACAGCTGTTGCCAGTTGTTAATGACATTATTCACAGGGCAGTCATATATGATCTCCTGTGCCAAGTGTATGGGAACACATTTGAAGGTTGCAGTATTTATAATGCCAACTACCCCAAGACCACACACCATGGCCTGTAGTGTTGGTGCAAAACTCCTTTCAGTTGGAATAGTGGAAATTCTGTCTGGGATTTCCCTTGAACATGGCCACACCCACTCAATTACTGCACCATTAGAATGTAGAACTTGACAACTCTTCAAGCAGTTTGCAATGGTTCCATTTGATCCCACCAATCCAACAGATACTGCATCAGCAATTGTCATATTTGGAATAATACCATATAGTTCTAACGTCGAATTTAGACTCTCCATATTTTGGAGCATTTCAGCCAAAGTCACACCCCCTTCAAAAGTGACTGTTTGTTCTTCAGGATCGTAACAAATGAATCTTCTCATACCATCTAAAGAAACTATAATATCCGCACCCTCCTTATTGACAGGAAAAGAACCGCCATAGTATTTGACTTTTAATCCATTCTCCTTTGCCTCATAAATAATTTTCAGGATGTCTCCTTCGTCACGAGGACGGACTGTCTGAACTCGATTAACAGCAAACTCTGTACTAAGCATTTTTAAATTATCTTGCCAAGTGCATTACGGCGTATATTTCCTCATCATGTGCCTACATTTCTCAACTTGAAAAGCATGTCTTTGGTAAGAGCATCCCCTAACCTTATTCAAGCTCCATCATGGTAATCAACATATTACTTTGGTCTCATACAGTCGCATTCGAAGTACTCCAGTTCACATGCGTAAACTTACATGCCACATTCTGAGTGACACTCCTAATTTCGGCTATTATTCTCAGTGAGAAATAAACACGCATCATAACAACCACCATTTCTTGAAAATAGCATTTACATCATGGATGAGACGATCCGAATCAAATGAGATAATCTGTGATCCGTACCTCCAATCTCATTGTCAATGAGTAGCTGTCTCATCACTGTTCCGTTACACATGAACGTATTTCAGGATACACTGTTGTGTTGTGGCGTGGAGGGACAAGAATAAACACTTCAATCCATTTATGCAACCAGAATTTTTCATTTGGGGGGGGGGGGTGGGAGCCCTTTATGCTAAAAATATTTTAATATATTTTTAAATTTTATATCTAAAAATTTTATTCTAATGG
>Ga0123355_10004789_pt1 | contig 19707 bp, 13 predicted proteins | sample TergutEmb28metaG_3_FD_89872 | JGI IMG/M metagenome (GOLD analysis project Ga0123355, IMG submission 89872) | Embiratermes neotenicus P1 segment gut microbial communities from Petit-Saut dam, French Guiana - Emb289 P1 | ecosystem: Host-associated > Arthropoda: Insects > Digestive system > Gut ...
CCATTTCCAGTCGCCCGCCCCCGGATCAGCGCGATCGAAACGAACGGGGCGCGCGTCAGGCGGACAAGGACATCGGGCCATGCCTCCAGCCCCGTCGGTCCTTGGGGGATGCTGGTCAGATCTTCGACGTTCGCGAGAAAGTCCGAGTGATTCAGAAAGAAACCGTCGACAGCACTTTCGAAGACCACCACCTTGACTCGGTCGTCGTTCTCAAGCTCTGTGACGATCTCTCGGATCTGCAGCACGAATTCCGGTCCCATCAGGTTGAGCGGAGGGTTGTCAAGCACGACCCGACACTGTGATGATGAGACTCGATTGAGCCTGACTTGCGCGATGTCCGTTGCTGAAGACATGACACTCCTGCTCGTAACGTTGGGGAAGAACGGTGCAGCTGTGATACTGCCCTAAGGGGGCGCGTGTTCGCACCCGTGCTATCCCGGGTTCGTCCCTGGTCTGGCGTTAGTTGCAGTGTCGATCCGAGGCCGCAGTCACGGGGAGCCTCGGCGTCCACGCGGTCCGAAGATCCACCTGGCGGTAGGATCCGGAGGTGGGCCTCGTCACCCTCCATGTAGGCCTCGCGGACGGTGATCGGTTCGCGGGCGAGGCCCTGCACCGTGCGCGCTAGCGCCTGGTAGCGGCAACGCGAGTCAGCGACGAGAGCGGGTCGCGGACAGATCCGCATGTCGAGGATGCGCGGGCATCTGCCGTGCGGATCAGGCGATCCGAAAGGGGGATTGCGCTCGCGTGACCCGGTCAGACAATCGCTCCTACGTAAACCCTCCGACACGGGAATTGAGGAGCCGCAGATGCCACACATCAAGGTTGGAACTGAGAACAGCACCGACATCAATATCCATTACAACGATCACGGCACGGGCAAGCCAATCGTGCTGATCCACGGTTACCCGCTCGACGGGAACTCGTGGGAGCGCCAAGAGCGCGTACTGCTCTCGCAGGGCTACCGGTGCATCACGTACGACCGGCGCGGGTTCGGCAAGTCGGACCAGCCATCGACCGGGTACGAGTACGACACCTTCACTGCCGACCTGCGGTGCCTGCTCAACCATCTTGCCCTCGAAGAGGACGTTGCCCTCGTCGGTTTTTCGATGGGCACGGGCGAGGTCACGCGTTACCTCGGAACCTACGGGTCTGCAGGGATCAGCAGAGCGGTCCTCATTGGATCCATCCCGCCATACCTGCTTCAGACCGACGACAACCCCGAGGGGGTTCCCCAGAGCGTCTTCGAGGGATTCAAGCAGGCGGTCGTCGCTGATCGCTACGCCTTCATCGACTCTTTCCTTACCAACCTCTACAACGCGGACGTGCTGGGGCCTGAACGGATCAGCGCGCCAGCGCTGCTCGCCAGCCACAGAGTCGCATTCCGCTCGTCCCCCCGCGCTACCTACGCGTGCATCGACACGTGGGAGACGGACTTCCGGGCCGATCTGGCGAAGATCGACATTCCCGTCCTCCTGGTGCACGGCACCGCCGACCGCGTCCTGCCGTTCGATAAGACGACCGCACGGCTGCGTGATGAGAAGTTGATCGCCGATTCGACCGTCGTCGAAATCCCTGACGGTCCGCACAACGTGGCCTGGACTCACCCCGACGAGGTCAACGCTGCTCTGCTCGACTTCCTTGGAGGCTCGAATGCCGGCGGGATCGAGCACGCCAGCCAACTGCATAGAACGCGGGAGATGCCCGGCGTCGTTTGATTGCGCGACCCACCAGCGACGAGCGGCGTCCAACGACCCGCCCGTGCCGCTCGTCGCTATGAGCGCCATTCAACGAACACCGATCGGCGGATCCTTCATGATCTGCGCGTACGGGTGGGCGCTGTTACAGCCCGCCTGCGCGGTCTCCTACAACCTGACGCCCACCGGCATCTCTGTGGTGGTAACGCTCGTAGTTGGCACGATCGAGGGCGGAAGCCTCGGGTTCGTCATCGTCGCCATGTTTCTTGCCACGTGGCCGGTCGTGGTCGCGGCGCGGCGACCTGGCCGGATCGAGGAGCGCTGGCCTAACCATCTGCGGGAATCGGGGGGCATGCAGCAGTGAGCACTACGGTTGGGTCGCCCCGAAGACCTGCGAACGGTCGCCGTCGCGCGCCGAGTGCTCCCACATCGCTCGCGCTGATGCGCGACGTGTTGCTGGTCGTGCTCGGTGTGACCGCGGGCGCAACGGACGCGACGGCGTTAGAGCGACTTGGGAGAGCATTCGCGAGTGTCGTCACCGGCAACCTCGTCCTGGTCGGCATCGGCGGCATTCGCCGAGAGGGTTCGCTGGCGTTGTTCCCGGGCTGCGCCGTGCTCGGCTACGTGCTCGGAGTGCTGGTGGCGTTCCGCCTTCGTCGCCAAGATCGCGGGAAGCAGCAGATCTGGCCGGCGGCGGCAAGTGTCGCGCTGGCGTCCGGAGGCGTGTTGCTGCTGGCGTTCGCGATCGGATGGGAGGCGACTGGCGGCCGGCCGGGCCACGCGATGCAGTTGGTGCTGGCGTTAATCGTCGCCGTAGCCATGGGCATCCAGAGCGAGGCGGTGCGGCGCCTGGGCCCATTTTCGACCACCTATCTGACAGGCACCCTCACGGGTCTCCTCGAGAGCGTCGCGAGCCGGAAATGGTCTATTGACCAGTGCCGCGGCCTTGGGATCATCATCGCCGTGGTCGCCGGGGCAGCTACCGCGACGCTGTTGATCGACCACACCCCGGCCTACCTTCCGCTGGTGCCGCTGGTCCCACTGGTGATCGTGTTGATCGGCTCCCGACGGATCATCGCGGCCGAGAAGCACCGGAGATGATCGATCCCGGCAGTGCACGTGTCCGGGGGCGACAACCGGCGGCCGCAGGACCTCTCCGAATGTCCGGTCGGATCACGGTGCGACTGCGCCGGCGGATTCGTCGCTGAGACGCGGCCGCCATGCTTCATGAGCTGCGCGACGCCGCTAGACGCCTACACGATTGCTACCGCGTTGTACTCCTTCTCACTCACGTGCTCGCCCCACGCTACGAAGGTTCCTTGATCGTCCACTTCCTGCAGCGCGAGGTGAGTCATGAAGCGTGTCGGCTCTGCCCCGTGCCAATGGTCCTCGCCGGGCTCGAAGTAGACCCGATCGCCCGCCCGGATCGTCTCGATCGCTCCGCCACGCCGCTGGCATCGACCAACGCCCTCCGTCACATAGATGGTTTGACCACACGGGTGCGTGTGCCAAGCGGTACGCGAGCGCGGCGCGAAGTGAACGCTGCTCGCCGACACACGAGATGGCTCTACCGGCGTGGCGACTTCGTCGGAGTACACGGTTCCAGTGAACCATTCAGCCGGCGCCAGCTTGGTTTCAGGGCAGTTTCGGGTGATATGCATGAATGCGCTCCAGAATCGTCATTGCTCGAATCTTCGGGATGGCAGATACGGCCGTGAGCAGACCGGATCCGCCGAAGTCACACTTCACATGGACGAGGAGCCGGCAGGCGTCGGCTCAGTCGGATGGGTCACGAGGTTCGTGAACAGCTGGCCGTAGTCATCAATGCGGGCTCCCACTCCTGCGAGGCGCAGGAGGTACCACAGTGAGACTTGGTTTGCGGTGAGCACCGGTCGGCCGAGGTCTTCCTCCAGCGCGGCGATCACACCGATCGACCGAACTCCGTTCCCGGCGATGAACACCGCTTCGGCACTCGACGGGACATCCTTGCGTATCCACTCGTAGAGCTCAGCCGGATCCAAGATGCCAAGGTTCGGGTGGGGAGGCGGTTGCGGAGGCGTCAAGTGGTTGCAGTAGACAACCTCGAACCCCTGGTTCTGAAAATACGTAACCCCTCTCTGGTCCGCATCGTCGTTAAACCAACTGCCATGGAACAACGCGATCCGCTCCGCGGCCAACGCCCGAAAGGCATCAGCCGCCGCGGCCGCCGGCATCAAGACCGGGATGCCATTCGAGCGTTCCTCAAGACGCGCGACGAGCTCCTGCTCGCCGCTAACGCCGAGAAGGTAACTACTGATCGTCACTGCGAAGACGATGCCCTGCAGTGGCAACTTCGCCAGCCGCCCTGTCGCGTCATCCGGGCCTGGGGGGTCAAAGAAGGTGTCGAAGTCGGTGAACGGCACACGCGCCGCGTGAACAGACACCCCTTCGGGCATCATGGCCGAAAATTCCGACTCGGACACGGTGTTGTCGTCGTGAGTAAGAATCCCGATCCGGGCACGTGAGCCGGATCCATCTGGCTTCCAAAGGGTCATGGTGTACTCCTTGTCGTCGTCAGGACAGCGTTCTCGGCTGCGTTCATCCGCTAGTCGAGGAAATCGCGCAACGCGCTGCTCACGAGTTGCGGTGCTTCTTCGGGAACGAAGTGGCCCGTCGGCAGCTCGATCGTGTGGACGTCGGATGCGTACTGCTGCCAGATGCCGAGCGGATCGGAGCCCGTACTCTGCGTCCCCCACAAGACCAGGACCGGGCACTCGAGCTTCTGTCCCGTGGCGCTTGTGTCTTCATCGTGAACAAGGTCAGTTGTCGCGGAAGCGCGGAAGTCCGCACAGGAGCCGGCGATCGCCGCCGGGTCGCGGAAGCAGCGGATGTAGTCGTCCATCACTTCAGGTTCGATGCTCGCGCCGTCACCGACGAGCTGGCTCATCAGGGCACGCAACCAGTACTCGGGGTCAGCGCCGATCATGTGCTCCGGAACGCCCCGGTCGTTGGCCATGAAGAACCAGAAGAAATTGGTCGTGGCCACGGCCGGTGTCACGTGGCTGTAGGAGTACCGGGTCGGCAGTATGTCCAGGATCGCGAGCCTGGTGACGGCGTCCGGGTGGTCCAGGACCAACCGGTGCGCGACGCGGGCGCCGCGGTCGTGGCTGACCAGCTGAAACTGATCGAAGCCGAGTCGGCGCATAAGCCCGACCTGGTCGCGGGCCATGGACCGCTTCGAATAGACCAAGCCGGCGGTGTCCGGATTGGGCTTACCGGAATCGCCGTACCCGCGTAGGTCTGCGAGAACAACGGTGTGATCCTTCGCGAGGGTCGGGGCAACATGCCGCCACGTGAGATGGTTCTCCGGATAGCCGTGCAGCAACAAGAGCGGCGTATCCGACCCGCTGATCGAACAGTTGATCGTGACGCCCTCGACGTCCACGCGTCGGTGTTCAAAGCCGGGCAGAAGCACGCCGGATGCCGATGGGTCGTTTGTGGGCATAGGAGGTCCTTTCGCTCGAGATCTCGTGTGTCACGCCTCGGACCGGTCCAGGTCGATCAGTGCGAGCCCGATTTCCGGGCACATCACCTTGGCCAGCCGCGCGGGAGTCTGGGTCACGATCGCCTCGAGCGTCGGGAACACCCGCGCCTCCAGGAGATGGCCACCGCGCGTTGAGCCATCAGACAGGCCAAGCACCACGTGCATGTGCACGATCGGGCCGTCCTCGCCCGCGGCGACAGTGCCGATCAGCGACAGCAGCTCACACTGCTCGTCTACCTGAATGCGTCGGTACTCCTTGGCTGCGCGATCGAACCACCCGACTGTCGCGTGCTCGAACGCGCCAACCGCGGTGATCCCCGCAGCCTCAAGGCGCTCCGAACGGGCGAACTGCTCGAGGACGGAGACCGCCTCATCCCCTGCATCGCCGACCACGACATAGGTGACGACGTCGGCATCGTCGACGACCTTCGCTTTCATCACCAACTCCTTAAGTCATTTGCTGGTCTGGACAGGATGGGGCGTTGGCCGGTTGATCGCACCCGTCACGTGCCGGGTCGGACCCCGGGGTACACCCGGGGATCTACAGATGCGACGGAGCAGGTACGGCGCCACAGTCCTTTCTGGAAGCAACAGACCAGGAGGTAGACATGAGTACCACCGAAGCACACAGCGCCGGCGCCGACGGGGGCGTCGGGCAGGTCGACATGAAGTTCGAGGTCGACGTTATTCCCGTGTCCGACCCCGACCGCTCCAAGGAGTTCTATGGGCGCTTGGGCTGGAGGCTGGATGAGGACGTCGCCCCGCTGGACAGTCTCCGCATCGTCCAGTTCACGCCGCCGGGCTCCGCGACCTCGGTCGCGTTCGGCACGGGAATCAGTACGGCTGCGCCCGGCTCGGGCGAGGGAACTCTGACCGTCGCCGACATCGAAGCGGCTCATGAGGAACTCGTCCGTCGCGGGATCGACGTCAGTGACATCTGGCACGGCCCGCCGTTCCCGGTCGAGGCGCGGCAACCCGGCCCAGATCCCAACCGCACCAGCTACGGGTCGTTCTGCTCGTTCAACGATCCCGACGGCACTCTGTGGCTGGTCCAGGAGGTAACGACGCGGGAGCCGGACCGAATCGACGCGACCGAGACGGCATTTGCGAACACGACGGATCTGGCAAGCGCGCTTGAGCGTGCCGAGGCCGCACACCGCGTGCACGAGAAGGGCATGGAGCATGGGATCCACCTTCCCGGTCATTCGGTTCGAGACGAGAACTGGGCCGTCTGGTACGCGTCGTACATGGTCTCGGAGCAGGCCGGAACCGACCTGCCGTCGTGACGGACTTCCCGGTTGCGTCAATGATTCGCGGCTGAAAGCGAATCTCCGCGCGGGATCCGCAGCGTCGGATCCCGCGCGAAGCACGCTACCGCCGAGCTATACCGGGCAACGACGCGTAGCGCTTGCTAAGACGCGATTGTCGTGGTCGGCTCTCGCGGCAGCGCCTGATCGAGCCCGTGGCGCGACTTGACCCCGAGCTTGGTGAACACCTTGCTGAGGTGATGCTCAACCGTGCGGCGGCTGATGAACAGCCGAGCGCCGATCTCGGCATTCGAGACGCCGTCACGAGCGAGCCACGCGATCTGAGTCTCCTGAGGTGTGAGCTCCTCCCGCGTCTCGACGACGCGTCTGCGAACGTTCTCGCCGGTCGCGAGGAGCTCTCTGCGGGCACGCTCGCCAAAGGCTTCCATCCCAATCGCGCCGAACATCTCGTACGCCGCGCGTAGGGCGGCGCGCGCGTCGACGCGACGGTGCTCCCGGCGCAGCCATTCGCCGTAGACGAGATACCCCCGGGCGAGCTCGGTACGCAGTGGCGTCTGAGCTAGTCGCTCGATCGCCTCGCGGTAGAGCTCCTCGGCAGCGCTCCCACGCCTCAACAGAGCCCGCGACCGTGCCTCGACTCCCAGCGCCCAGTCCGTACGGGCGGCGGCCGCTATCTCTGACAAGCGGTCGACAACAGCGGCACCAAGGTCTGGTTTCTCGCTCCGCGTGGCGGCCTCGATCAGCTCTGGAAGGGCCCAATCGGAAGGGATGACCCCGGGTGGGTCTTCGCTCGCGCGACGGGCATTAGCGAAAGCGCGTTCGTAGTGCCCGAGGCCGTTGAACAGGACTGCGGTCACCCACTGGGCCCAGCGCACTCCGGCGCCCTGACCTCCAGCGGTGGCGAGCTTGATCATGGACTCGATCAACGGGGAGGCTTCAGCCTCGCGTCCTCTGAAGGCGGCGAGCAGCGTGGCGCCGTAGGGCGCGATACGCGTCCCCGTCGCCTGCGTGATTGCGTCGGCCTCCGCGATGGCCTCCTCCGCGCTGGCAAACTCGCCGCGCCACGTGACGAGCATGGAAAACACGCTGAGGTCCATGGGCAACCGCGCAAGCGCACCCGCATCCCGGGCGGCGCGCAGTTGGTGGGCGTTGATCGCGTGGACGCTTTCCTCGTCCCACTGCACCCAGGACGGCACCGAGGCCAACCAGCCCCAGCGGAGGCTGTCTCCTGCCGGGAAGCATTGGTTGGCGAAAGTACCGGACACTCGGCTGAGCAGCGGTGTTGCCGCGGCTAGTCCTTCGGTGATCATCGTGGCCAAGGCGTCCAGAAGGAGATCCGATGGCCCAGGCGCACCGTCTGGTTTCGGGGCTGACCTGGCCGCTCGAGAGACCTCGTGCAGGAGGCCGTCTGCAGCCAGATGTCCTGCGAACGACGCCGCGCCCCAAGCGTCCAGATACGTCTCGCGCGCGATCTCGGCGTTAAGCGGCTCAAGGCGCTGCGCGGCCCTCAGAAGCACCAGTGGCGCATCTGGTCCCATTCTCGACGCAAACGCGATCTGCGCCCGCAGCAACTCGATCCGCGCGCGCTGTAGCTTTCCGAGCGCTCCGGCTTCGGCCGTTGCCAGCAGCCCGAGGGCTGCCTCGAACGCGCCCGCCTGAAGACTGGCCTCCGCGGCGGCGAGCGCGCGGTCTGAGCGCCGGTTCGCGTCGAGCGTGAGCGCCACCGAACGCTGGAGAAACACGGCTGCAGCCGCCAGCCCGCCCCGAGCCTGCGCCCGCCCGGCCGAGCGCTCGAGCTCTGAGGCGACCGCCTCGTCGGGTCCGGTTGCTGCGGCCGCGAGGTGCCACGCCCGTCGGTCCGGGTCGCGTTCGCGGTCGGTCACTTCGGCCAGCGCCACATGCACCGCGCGGCGCTGCTCCGGCTGCGCCGAACCGTACACCGCCGAGCGCACGAGCGGATGGCGGAACGTGACCTGCTCTCCGAGTATCAGCAGCCCGTCCGTGTCGGTGCCGATCGCCGCCGCGGCGGCGATCCCAAGCCGCTCGGCGGCGCGCCGGAGGAGCTGTGGGTCACCCACCGGCTCGGCCGCGGCGACCAACAACAGCAGCCTGGTGTCGTCCGGGAGAGTGTGGAGCCGGCGTAGGAAGCTCGCCTCGATCCGCCCCGAGAGTTCCTGCGCGCCCGCCAGTCCGAAGCCGCCCGCCAACTGCGTCGCCGTGAGCCCGCGTGGCAGCTCCAACAACGCCAGGGGGTTCCCCCGGGTCTCGGTCACGATCCGGTCGCGCACCCGCTCGTCGAGGACAAAGCGCACGACCGAGCTCAACAGCGCGCGCGCGTCCCCGTTGCGCAACCCCTGAAGCTCCAGTTCCGGAAGCCCCCGCAGGTCCTCGCCCACCACCCGCGTCCCGAACACGAGACCGACCCGTTCCGCGAGCAGCCGCCGGGCCACGAACGCGAGCGTCTGTGCCGAGGCGCGATCCAGCCACTGCGCGTCATCAACGATGCAGAGCACGGGCCGCTCCTCTGCCACCTCGGCCAGGAGGTTCAACACCGCCAACCCAACCAGGAACCGATCTGGCGCGGGCCCCTCAGAAAGACCAAAAACGATCTCGAGCGCATTTCGCTGCGGAGCGGGAAGCCGCTCCAGGCGGTCCAGCATCGGGGCACATACCTGATGAAGACTGGCGAACGCCAACTCCATCTCGGACTCCACCCCAACTGCGCGTAGCACCGTCAGACCGGAAGCCGCCCCGACGAGGTACCCCAGCAAGGCGGTCTTCCCGATACCCGCCTCCCCGCGGATGACCAACGTTCGGCTCTCACCATCAGAGAGGGCCGCGATCACTCCATCGAGCACTGCGCATTCGCTCCTGCGTCCGCGCAGGCCCGTCAGCCCGCCCGGATCTGAACGCCAGCCGTCCATCGGTAGCCGCGCATCCTAGTACCAGCCCGTTCGCCAAGACTGTGGGAACGGCCTAGGGGTCCACGGACGCGAACAACCGCCGGGAGGCCGCAAGCTTCATGGCCGACGGACGCCGCCAGAATGCAAACGACCCGCAGGACAGATTTTGCAGATGCCCCAACGGTGAGGACCACCGCTCGAGCGCCGGCGACCCTGCGCGGGCGTCGCGGTGAACGCACGGTGCTGGACGAGCTCGTCGCGGCAGTTCGCAGGGGCGAGAGTCGGATGTTGGTGGTGCACGGCGAGGCGGGTATCGGGAAGTCGGCGCTCTTGGAGTACCTCGCCGAGGCGGCGTCGGATCTGAGAGTGGTGCGGGCGGTGGGCGTGGAGTGGGAGATGGAACTCGCGTACGCCAGTCTCCATCAGATATGCATCTCGATGGTCGATCGCCTGGAGCGCCTGCCCGCTCCCCAGCGGGACGCCCTCGAGATCGCGTTCGGGCTCTCCCGTGGAGCCGCGCCGGATCGGTTCCTGGTTGGACTTGCAGTGTTAAGCCTCCTGGCCGAGGTGGCAGAAGAGCGGCCCGTCGTGTGCGTGGTGGATGACGCGCAGTGGCTGGATCGGACCTCTGCCCTGACGCTGGCACTTGTGGCCCGGCGACTGCTCGCCGAGCGGGTCGGGCTGGTGTTCGGGACGCGGGTGGTGGGCGACGAGTTGCGGGGTCTGCCGGATCTGGAGGTGGGTGGATTGCGCGACGGGGACGCCCGCGCGGTGTTGGACTCCGCGGTTCGCTTTCCGCTCGATGAACGGGTGCGGGATCGGATCGTGGCCGAGACACGGGGAAACCCGCTCGCGTTGTTGGAGCTGCCGCGGGGGTTGACGACCGGTCAGTTGGCCGGTGGGTTTGGGCTGTTGGGCGCGCAGGCGCTGTCGGGCCGGATCGAGGAGAGCTTCGCCCGGCGGCTCGAGGCGTTGCCCGAGGACGCGCGGCTGTTGTTGTTGGTCGCCGCCGCCGAGCCGGTGGGTGATCCAGTGCTCCTTCGGCGCGCCGCCGAACGGCTTGGGATTGCCGCCGCGGCGGCGATCGAGACCTACACGGATGGACTGATCACCGTCGGCGAGCAGGTCACATTCCGCCATCCGCTCGTGCGCTCGGCGGTGTACGGGTCGGCGCAACCGGAGCAGCGGCGGGCGGTGCACGTAGCGCTGGCCGAAGTGACCGACCGCCAACGTGACCCGGATCGCCGTGCCTGGCACCTCGCCGCCGCCGCACCCGGACCCGACGAGGCGGTTGCCGCTGAGCTTGAGCATTCGGCCGGACGTGCGCAGGCGCGCGGCGGGCTGGCCGCCGCGGCCGCGTTTTTGCAGCGCTCGGTCGCGTTGACGGGCGACCCCGCGCGCCGGGCGGACCGTGCGCTGGTCGGGGCGGAGGCTGAGGCGCAGGTAGGGGCGTTCGACGCGGCAGAACGCTTGCTGGCGGTCGCCGCCGGGAGTCCCCTCGAGGATCTGCAGAAGGCCCGCCTAGAGCTCGTCCGCGCGCACCTTGCCTTCCTCTCAAGCAGAGGTAGCGATGCTCCGAAGCTGCTGCTCCAAGCCGCCAACCAGCTTGAATCACTCGATGTCCGACTAGCCCGTGAGACGTATCTAGATGCGGTGTCGGCGGCGATGTTCGCGGGGCGGCTCGCGGGCTCTGGTGCCAGGGCGGCGGACGTGTCGCGCGCGGCCCGTGCCGGGCCGCGGCCGTCAAGTCTGCGGCGAGCTTCAGACCAGCTCTTGGACGGTCTGGCCGCGCTCTTCACGGAGGGTTACTCAGCCGGAGCGCTGATTCTTCAACCAGCGCTGGTCGGGTTTGTGGACATGTCGTCGGCGGAGGAGCCTCGCTGGCTCTGGTTGGCGACCACCGCGGCGTTGCATCTCTGGGATGACCGGCGGTGGGACGTGCTGTCCCAGCGTCTTGTCGACCGTGCCCGTGAGGCTGGCGCGGTCAGCGAGTTGCCGCTCGCGCTCAGGGGCCGCAGCTACGTACACCTGTTCTCCGGCGAGCTGTCCGCGGCACGATCGTTGATTGAGGAGGCGGCGGTTGCCACGGAAACGATGGGAAGCGATCTGACGCCCTACGGGGCGATCGGTCTGGCGGCGCTCGAAGGTCGTGAGGAGGAATTCGCGGCGCTGATCGAGGCCAGCACGGCGTCCGCGACCCGGCGCGGCGAGGGCATTGCGATCGGGGTCATGGAATGGGCCAAGGCCCTGCTTTACAACGGCATCGGCCGCTACGAGAACGCCATGAGCGCGGCGCAGCAAGCGAGCGACTTCCCCACAGATCTCGGCACGTCGAACTGGGGGGCGGTCGAGCTGATCGAGGCGGCCAGCCGGACTGGGGAGGCAGAACGGGCCGTCCGCGCATTGGAGCGCCTGACGGAGGACACGGCCGTTGCCGGCACGGATTGGGCGCTCGGAATCGGCGCTCGCTCGCGGGCGCTGTTGTGCGCGGGGGATGAGGCCGAGCGCCTCTACCGGGAGGCGATCGAGCGGCTGGGACGCACGTGGCTGCGTCCGGAGCTCGCCCGCGGGCATCTGCTCTACGGCGAGTGGTTGCGCCGGGAGCGACGCCGCATGGACGCCCGGGCACACCTTCGGATCGCCCACGAGATGCTCGCCGAGATCGGCATGGGGGCGTTTGCCGAGCGGGCCCGTCGCGAGCTGGTGGCCACGGGCGAAACGGTGCGAAAGCGGACGGTTGAGACGTCCGATGATCTGACGCCGCATGAGATGCAGATCGCCCGGTTGGCCTACGACGGCCTATCGAATCAGGAGATTGGTGCCCGGCTGTTCATCAGCCCGCGGACGGTCGAATGGCACCTGAGCAAGGTGTTCGGCAAGCTCGGCATCAGCTCCCGCCGGGAGCTGAGCAAGGTGCTCGCCCTTCCCTGAGCTCCAGGCTCGGACTGCTCATCGGGCAGAACTAGGGACATAGCCTAGGGGTTCACGGACGCGAACATTCGCCGGGGCGCGCAATGTTGGCTTGGTTGCCGACGCCGAGATGCAGTTCGCGCGCCGAACATATTCCGTAGCGCCCCCAACTGAACTGCCCATTGGCCCAGAGTTGGCGGGCCTTTGCGGGCGTCACAGCGAGCGCGGCATGCTTGACGGTCTGATCGACGCTGTGCGTCGTGGTGAGAGCCGGGCGTTGGTGGTGCGCGGCGAGGCGGGTATCGGGAAGTCGGCGCTCTTGGAGTATCTGGTCGGGGCGGCGTCGGATCTGACCGTGGTCCGGGCGACGGGGGTGGAGTCGGATATGGAGTTGGCGTTCGCGAGTCTTCATCAGTTGTGCACGCCGATGCTAGATCGTCTCGATCGGCTTCCGGATCCGCAGCGCGAGGCGCTGGAGGTGGCGTTCGGGATTTCGTATGGATCCGCTCCAGATCGCTTCTTGGTCGGGCTGGCGGTGTTGAGCCTGCTGACGGAGGTGGCGGCGGAGCGTCCGCTGTTGTGTGTGGTGGATGACGCGCAGTGGTTGGATCGGGGCTCGGCGCTGACACTGGCGTTCGCGGCCCGGCGGCTGTTTGCGGAGCGGGTTGGGCTGGTGTTTGGGACGCGGGTGGTGGGCGAGGAGCTGCGCGGGTTTCCGGATTTGGAGGTCCGTGGTTTGCGTGACGCGGATGCCCGCGCCCTGCTGGACTCGGCGCCCGGGTTCCTCCTCGATGAGGGGGTGCGGGATCGGATCGTGGCCGAGACACGGGGAAACCCGCTCGCGTTGTTGGAGCTGCCGCGGGAGCTGACGGCTGCGCAGTTGGCCGGCGGGTTTGGGCTGCCGGGCGCGCAGGCGCTGCCGGGGCGGATCGAGGAGAGCTTCGTACGGCGGCTAGCGAAGCTTCCGGAGGAGGCGCAGAAGTTGCTGTTGATCGCGGCCGCAGAGCCGGTGGGTGATCCGTTGCTCGTATGGCGCGCCGCGGAGCGGCTTGGGATCGCCACGGCGGGGATGGGAATCGATACCGACGGGTTGGTTACCTTGGGCGAGCGGGTTACGTTTCGACATCCGCTTGTACGTTCGGCGGTTTATGGGTCGTCGCCGGCGGAGGAGCGCCGGGCGGCGCATCTGGCGCTGGCGGAGGTGACCGACCGCCGACTGGACCCGGACCGACGGGCCTGGCATCTCGCCGAGGCGGCCGCTGGACCGGACGAGGAGGTTGCACGTGAGCTCGAGCAGTCGGCCGGCCGGGCGCAGGCGCGCGGCGGGCTGGCCGCCGCCGCCGCATTCCTGCGGCGCTCGGTCACGCTGACGGCTGACCCCGCGCGCCGGGTGGACCGCGCGCTGGCCGCCGCGCAGGCCAGCCTCGAGGCGGGCGACTTCCGCGCCGCCCTCGAACCGCTCGCCACCGCCGAAGCCAGCGCCGTCGAAGAGCTCCAGCACGCACTGGTCGAGCTGTTGCGAGGCCAGATCGCCTTCGCCTCCGGGCGGGGCGGCGACGCTCCACCGCTGCTGCTCGAGGCCGCACGCCGGCTCGAGCCGCACGACCTCGACCTCGCCCACCAGACGTATCTGGATGCGCTGCTGGCTTCGATCTTCGCGGGCCGCTTCGCCCGTGCCGGTCTTACGCACGAGATCGCCCGCGCAGCCCTCGCGTCACCAAGCCTCCCCGAGCCTCGCCGTCCGTCTGACGTCATGCTCGAGGGACTGGCGTTGTCGATCACCGAAAGCATGGCCGCTGCGGTCCCGATGCTGAGCCGAGCGGCGCGGGCGTTCGCCGAGGAAGAGATCGGCACGGAGGAGGGGCTGCGATGGTCCTGGGCAGCCCCCTTCGCCGCCGCGACACTGTGGGACGAGGAGAGCTGGCACGCTATCGCGGCCAAGCCACTGCGGTTCGTCCGCGAAGCGGGCCTGCTGAGGCACCTCCCGATCTATCTGAACTCGATGGGACGGAACGCGGCCGAGCGAGGCGACTTCACCACTGCTCGCTCGCTGGCCTCCGAGACCGATGCAAGCCTCAACGCCACGGGAGCCCGCCTGGCTCCGACGGCGGGTGTGCTGCTTGCTGCCATGCGCGGCAACGCGCCCGACGCGCTTGCGCTCATCGAAACCGTGAGCCGCGATGCGCAAGCCGCGCAGCAGGGCGCGAGCATCCAGTGGTGCCAGTGGGTCTCCGCGATCCTCTACAACGGGCTCGGCGAATACGCAAAGGCGCTCACCGAGGCCGAGCAAGCTGTGGAACCGGCGCCCGAGGTGTTTTTCTCGATCGCGACGCTGCCCGAGCTGATCGAGGCCGCGACGAGAACCGGACAGACGGCGCGCGCCGCCAAAGCGCTCGAGCGCCTCGTTGCTTCGACCAGCGTGAGCAACACCGACTGGGGATGGGGAATCGAGGCGCGCTCGCGCGCTCTGATCGCTGATGGCGACGAGGCCGAGCGCTCCTACAAGGAGGCGATCGAGCGGCTCGGGCGCACGCACTTTCGCCCGGAGCTCGCCCGCGCGCACCTGCTTTACGGCGAGTGGCTGCGTCGCGAGCGCCGACGGGTGGACGCTCGCGAGCAGCTCCGCACCGCCTACGCAATGCTCACCGAGATCGGCATGGAGGCGTTCGCCGAGCGCGCTCGTGGCGAGCTCGTGGCGACGGGCGAAAACGTCCGCAAGGGAACGGCCGAGACCTCGGGCGACCTCACCGCCCGTGAGACGCGGATCGCCTGGCTGGCCAACGAGGGGCTTTCCAATCAGGAGATCGGCGCGCGGCTGTTCATCAGCCCGCGCACGGTCGAATGGCACCTGGGCAAGGTGTTCGGCAAGCTCGGCATCAGCTCCCGCTCGCAGCTCGGAAGGTCCTCACTCCTCGCTGAATATGCGTCTGAAGCAACGCTCGAGCAGGGCCGGTGAGTGCTATGAACCTGTCGCGGAGGTCCCCTCCGCCGGCAGCGCCCGCTCGAGCTCGTGGCGCGAGCCGACCCCGAGCTTGGCGAACACCTTGCTGAGGTGATACTCGACCGTGCGCGGGCTGATGAACAGCCGGGCGCCGATCTCGGCGTTTGAGACGCCGTCTCGAGCGAGCCGCGCGATCTGGGCCTGCTGGGACGTGAGCTCCTCCCGCGTCTCGACGATGCGTTTGCGCACCTTCTCGCCCGCCGCGACCAGCTCTCGGCGGGCACGCTCGGCAAACGCCTCCATCCCGATCGCGGCGAACATGTCGTATGCGGTATGAAGCTCGGCGCGCGCCTCGGCGCGACGGTTTTCCTGGCGCAGCCACTCGCCGTAGAGCAGATGTGCGCGGGCGAGCTCGGTACGCAATCCGGTCCGGGCAAGTCGCTCGATTGACTCTCGATACGAAGCTTCGGCCCTCGTGCCTTCCATGAGCACGGCGCTGCATCGCGCGCCGATGCCGAGCGCCCAATCAGTGCCGCTGATCTGAGTCATCTCGCGTAAGCGGCCCAGCGCGACAGCCGCGACCGGGGTACTCCCACTTCGCGCGGCTGCCTCGATCAGCTCGACCAATCCCCACGTCTCGGTCGTCAGGTCCTCCGTGCCGATCCGTTCGGCTGCCGCTCGGGCCTTGTCGTGGCGCCCGAGTCCGTTGTAAAGGACCGCACTCGCCAAAGCGCTTAGGGCCACGCCGCTCCCCTCACCCCGCCGCGCTACCTCGTCGGTGTTGGCCCTGATGAGTGCCAAGACGACATCTTCGCGACCGCGCACCGCGGCCAGATGCAGGGCACAGCTCGGTGCCAGATTGCTTCCGGTTGCCTCGATCGCCGTGCGAATCTCTTCGATCAGCGACGCGGCCGTGCTCAGCTCACCGGCGAACAGTTGAAAGTAGACACGGGCAGTCAGGGCGAGCGGCAGCTCGCTGAGCGCGCCGAGCTCGCGGGCAAGCTGGACGTGCCGCTCCGAGAGCGCGTTCCAGCGCTCATCCTCCCATAGTTCGACGGCAACGACACACGCCAGAAACAGCCAACGAAGTCCCGCGATCGAGGAGATGTGGTTCCCGAAGGCCGCGAGCGCACGCCGCAGGATTGGAACCGCTTCCGCGTATCCGTCCAGGAACAGAGCCGCTAGTCCGTCCAGGAGCAGATCCGTCGGACGAGGCGGGTGAGTCGCCGGAGGTGTTGCGCGAGCCATCCTCGACACCTCCAGCATGTCGACACCCGTCATCCGGCCGGCCAGGATCACTGCCGACAGGGCGTCCAGGTAGGCATCGCGCGCGAGACCGGCATCGAGCGGCTGGAGCTCAGCGGCGGCCTTGAGCAACAACCGAGGAGCGTCTCGACCGTGGCTCGAGACGAAGGCGATCTGCGCCCGTAGCAGCTCGACTCGCGCGCGCTGGAGCTCTCCGAGCGCTCCAGCTTCGGCCGTGGACAGCAGGCTCAGCGCCGAATCGAGCGCGCCCGCCTGCAGACTGGCCTCCGCCGCCGCGAGCGCGCGGTCTCCGCGGCGGTTCGCGTCGAGCGTGAGCGCCACCGAACGCTGGAGAAACGCGGCTGCGGCCGCGACACCGCCGCGGGCCTGGGCCCGTCCGGCCGAGCGCTCGAGCTCTGAGGCGATCTCCTCGTTGGGTCCGGATGCCGCCGCGGCGAGGTGCCAGGCACGGCGGTCCGGGTCGAGCCCGCGGTCGGTCACCTCGGCCAGCGCTTGATGCACCGCCCGGCGATCCTGAGCCGACGCGGATCCGTACACCGCCGAGCGCACCAACGGATGGCGGAACGTCACGTGTGCGTCGATCGCCAGCAACCCGTCGGTGTCCGCGCCGGCCGCCGAGGAGGCCACGATCCCTAGCCGCTCGGCGGCCCCCCACACCAGCAACGGATCGCCGGTCGGCTCCGCTGCCGCGACCAGCAACAGCAGCCTGGTGTCATCCGGGAGCGCCTGGAGCCGGCGCAGGAAGCTCCGCTCGATCCGCCCCGAGAGTCCCTGCGCGCCGAGCAGCCCGAAGCCGCTGGCCAGCTGCGTCGCCGTGAGCCCGCGCGGCAGCTCTAACAACGCGAGCGGGTTCCCCCGCGTCTCGGTCACGATCCGTTCCCGCACCCGCTCGTCGAGCACGAACCGCACGACCGAGCTCAACAGCTCCCGCGCGTCCCCGTTGTCCAACCCCTGAAGCTCCAGTTCCGGAAGGCCGTGAAGCTCCTCACCCGGGTCGCGGGCGGCGAACACCAGACCGACCCGCTCGGCCAACAGCCGCCGAGCCACGAACGCGAGCGTCTGCGCGGAGGCGCGATCCAGCCACTGGGCGTCATCAACGATGCAGAGCAGCGGACGTTCCGCCGCGACCTCGGACAAGACTCCAAGCACCGCCAGGCCAACCAGCAGCGGATCGGGGGCAGGCCCACCGGACAGCCCGAACGTGATCCTGAGCGCCTTACGCTGCGGGGTAGGAAGGCGCTCCAGGCGATCGAGCATCGGGGCGCATACCTGGTGGACACTGGCGTAGGCCAGCTCCATCTCGGACTCCACCCCGACCGCGCGTAACACCGTCAGACCGGAGGCCGTCCCGACGAGGTACTCCAGCAAAGCGGTCTTCCCGATACCCGCCTCCCCCCGGATGACCAATGTGCGGCTCTGGCCATCGGCGAGAGCCGCGATCACTTCGTCGAGCACTGCGCATTCGCTCCGGCGTCCGCGCAAGCTCGTCCGCCGTTCTGCAGCTGACCGGCCGACTTCCTCCATCCGTAGCGGTGCATCCTAGTACCGATCGGCCAACGATGCCCCAAGATCCGGTGAGCCGTAGACGGCTACCGCTCGTCGATGGCGGATCAGACGTTCCCCGACTGAACCGTCATGCGAGGAGTTATGGCTCTTCGCTGACGACCACAGCCGGGCGCCCGTCCACACGCGCGAACACGCCGCCCGCCGCGTCACGCGACGAGTCGCTGACCGCCGTCGATCTCGTACGTCGCGCCGGTGAGAGCCGTGTTGATCATGATGTGGACCGCGAGCGCGGCAACATCGGCCGCCCCGACGACGCGGCGGATGGGGAGCGTCGCGCGGAGTTGCTCGCGCCGGGCCTCGAGGTCGTTCCCGAGCAGCGAGGCCGTGAGAGGCGTGTCAACGAAACCGGCCGCAATGAGGTTGACTCGGATCGGGGCGAGCTCGAGCGCAAGGTTGGCGATGAGCGCGTCAAGTCCCGCGGCGACGGTTGAGACAGTGCCGCCGCCGCGCGGATGGCGGTCTTTGGTTCCGCTCATGAAGACGAGTGTGCCGCCGGATCTGAGTTTGGCGGCAGCGTTGCGCGCGACATTGATCGCGAGCAGCAGACGGTCGTCGAGCGCGTTGCGAACCTCGTCGGGGTCCGACGCGAGAATGCTTTCGTAATGTGGAGCGCCGGCGGTCACCATCACGTGGTCGATCGGCTCCGAGAGATCGCCGAAGAACCGGTCCAGCGAGGGCGGATCGTTTGCATCGAACACGGCAGTGCTGAGCGCACCGAGTTCGAGCGCGGCGCCGTGTAGGCGTTCGGAGTTGCGGCCGGTCAGGATTACCTGGGCGCCGTCCAGGCGGGCTCGCCGGCCTGTTTCGAGCCCGATCCCGGAGCTACCGCCGATCACGACGAGCGTTTGCCCCAGCAGTTCCGGTTCGTGGTCGCTGGACGGGACTTTGGTTGAGGAGGTCACGATTACTCGGGGAGGTGGTGTGGGTGTGTGTTCCTGTGCGCCGGGTCTCCTACGGGCAGCGCGCAGCCATGGTTTGGGGCGTGCGGGGCCATTTTGGGCCCGCGCAGGCGAGTATCTGAGACGAACAGTGCCGCGATCAGCGCGGCAGCCACGCAGATCGCTGCGATCGCGATCATCGCGGGTTGGTAGCCGTTGGCTAGGGCGCGGGCGAGGCTGCGTCCCCCGACCGCGCCGATCAATACGGGCACCAGAGCGATCACGACCACTCCACCCACCCGTGAAGCGGCGTCATTGACGCTTGACGCCGCCCCAAGATAGGCGTCATCGACCGAGGCGAGCACGGCCGCGGTCAGCGGCGTCACGGTCAATCCGATCCCGAGCCCCCAGAGCAGGGCTCCAGGCAGGATTGCCTGCGTGTAGCTTGCGCCGGGACGCGCCGCCGACAGCCAGATAAATGCGCCTGCGACCAGCAAGATCCCGCACGCCATGAGCCTCCGTGTCCCGACTATTGGGATCACGGCGGCGCTCAGCGGCGCCATCACGAGAAAGACCGCCGATTCCGGGATCAGTGCCGCACCCGCCTGAGCCGCCGAGTACCCGAGCCTCAGTTCGCACTCAAGAAAGACCAGATAGCTCGCGGCGCCGAGGGCGCCGTACAACAGGACCGTCGCGATGTTGATCGCATCGAACTGGCGTGATGCGAACATCGGGAGTCGCAGCATCGGATCGGGGCG
>Ga0123355_10004790_pt1 | contig 19692 bp, 17 predicted proteins | sample TergutEmb28metaG_3_FD_89872 | JGI IMG/M metagenome (GOLD analysis project Ga0123355, IMG submission 89872) | Embiratermes neotenicus P1 segment gut microbial communities from Petit-Saut dam, French Guiana - Emb289 P1 | ecosystem: Host-associated > Arthropoda: Insects > Digestive system > Gut ...
GTCTTTGGGGGCGAGATAAAAGAGCACCACCCCGCCACTTCGTGGCACCCCTCCAAGGAGGGGAATCTTCACAGGAAGCTTAGAGCATCCCTGAAAATCATCAGCAACACCCCCACACCCCAGACGGCAGACCGCCAAGGGTATAATCGAGCCCCATAGCCTGACAAAGCAAAAAGCCCCACAGTGGGACTTCTTACTTTATAATCCTTTCGCTTAGCTCGCTTCTAGCTCATCAAGCTCTGCCACACTGCCCAAAACTCTTATCGGCACCGTGTACACATCCGGCAAACTCTCGCCTCTAAGCACGGCTGCAGCCGCTTGAACCGCATAGTAGCCTTGCATAAATGGGTCGGTTGAACAGGTGATGGCCAGTCTGCCATCACGGAGCGCTTGCCTGCCATCGCCAGTGGCATCAATACCAGCCACCATTATTTGCCCGGTCAAACCCGCAGCATCTATGGCCTCAAGGGCACCGAGCGCCATCTCATCATTAGCCGCCCAAAGTGCAGTGACATTCGGATGCGCTTGAAGCAGATTTTGCGTGACATCCATCGCTATGGCACGATTAAAATCGGCGCTTTGCTGCGCAACAATGTTAATATTCGGGAAGCTCGTTAATGCCTCACGCGCACCGTCTAGGCGGTCGATTGCAGTCTGTGCACCGGGTACACCTTCAAGCAGAATAATTTCACCTTCCTCACCCATCATATCAGCCAGCCTTGCCGCAGTTCCGTATCCGGCATCAAAGTTTTCAGCCACCACAAAAGTATGCCATAAAATATCGCCGCCAATCCGTGTGTTGAGGGCCACAATCGGAATGCCTGCATCATAAACTCTGCGCACCGCAGGAACTATGCCATAGGTGTCAGTGGGGCACATAATGAGTAGGTCAACTTGATTTATGATTGCTTGATCAGCCATCATGCTTTGTTCCTCATTGCTTTCGTTAACCAGCGGAGCCAGAACCGTTAGGTTTATGCCATAGTACTCAGCAGCGGCATTTGCACCATCTCTGACGGAAAGCCAGAATGGGTTGACAAAATTCTTCAGGATCATTGTTACATCAGCACCTTCAGGCCCTGCCGGTGCAGAAGGTGTTGCACCTCCACCACTGCCGTTGTCGCAAGCGGCAAGGAGCATCGACATGACCAAAACACATGCCAATATGACCAAAATTTTCTTCTTCATTTTACATCCTCACTTTCTGGTTATATTTTAAATTTTAATTGCTTACTTTTGCTGCATTTTTTTGTAGAGCCGATGAGTCGGAAGCAGAAATCCTCTGCGCAAGCGACTCCAGCGCAATAGAAATTAAGATGATAAGCCCTATAACCGCTTGCGCCCAATTGGTGTGCACGCCCATAATGTTCATGCCATTGCGTATAAACACTATGATCAAAGCGCCTACGACAGTTTTTGCTACAGACCCTTTGCCTCCACCGAAACTGGTTCCGCCAACAAGCGCGGCAGCTATTGAGTCGAGCGTAAAATTGCCACTTATTCCTGGGTCTGCCGCATTGAGCCGAGCCATATACAACAGTCCGGTAGTCGCGGCCAAAATACCATTGATAATATAAACTACCGTCACCGTGTTATTTGAGTTGAGTCCTGAGAGGGTCGTGGCGTTGAAATTGAATCCGCAGGCGTACATTCTCCGACCAAACAACGCTTTGCTGGTCAAAAAATACAGAATCACAAAAATCGCCGCCGTAACAATCGCTATGTTGGGTATTCCAAACAAAAGTGTGCCGTTTGTTATTTGTCTGAACACTTCGGGAAACCCAACTACGAAAACACCTCCCGAATAAACAAACGCGAGTCCCAGCGCAACATTTCCGATTCCGAAAGTGGCTATAAAAGGCGCAACGCCAACGCGGGTTATGATTAGTCCGTTTATCAGCCCAAAAAGCGCACCGACCACAAGTGCGATAACCACACCCATCAAAATATTTCCACCTCTAATAAATTCGGCGCTGAGCATACTGCAAAGAACCAGAACCGAGCCCATGCTCGTGTCTATGCCTTTTGTGATGATTGCCAGCGTCATGCCAAACCCCATCAGCATGGTAAGTGGGGCTTGCTGAAACATGACTATAGAAAAATTGCTTACAGTCAGAAATGTCCCCGGAGGACTCAGACTCGCCAATGCTGCAATGATCAGCAGAAGCAGCATCAGACGGGAAAAACGATCAACAAAAGATTTTAAGCTAATCATTGAACGTAGCGCCTCCTCAAATCGTTTCTCTTGTTCCGCTTATCGTACAGCACATCAATCACGATAATAAGGACAACAACAAATCCTATAATAAACTGCTGCCATGTGGCGGCAACGCCCAAAAGATTGAGTCCGCTGGCAATCACCCTGAGCATAAGTGCACCCAAAACTGTACCGAATAAGGAACCTTTTCCGCCATCAAACGTGGCTCCGCCGATGATGACCGCCGCTATTGCCTCAAACGAATAGGCCACACCCGCAACAGGGCTGGCGGCGCTCCCCATCGTGGCCAGTATAATCCCGGCCATAGCCGCAAACATGCCGCTGATCATATATACATAAATGCGATTGCGTATAACCGGGATTCCACTCAGTATCGAATTTTGCTCTGAGCCACCAATCGCATATATTTTGTGCCCGAACTTGGTTTTACTCAAAATAAGCTGCATGATTGCAACCATCAATATCGCAAGCCATACCATGACAAAAATGGTGCCTATTCTTCCATTGCCTATCCACGCAAAAGTGGCATTGCTCACTGGAATCGTTCGTCCGTCGGCTACAACAAGCGCAAGACCGGCACAAATACCCATAGTTCCAAACGTGACTATCCAGAAATCAAATTTAAACTTTGCAATTAAAGTACCATTGATGAGTCCTACCAAAACCCCTACCAAGATTGCTCCGACTATGGCTACAAAAACAGGGAATCCCTCTCTAATCAGGACTGCGGAAATCACCCCAGAAAAAGACATGACTGCACCAACCGAAAGATCAACTTGCGAAACAAGGATGGCAAAAGTCATGCCTATGGCCGCAATAACAAGTACGGCAGTATTACGCATGAGAAACATCATATTTGGCATAGAAAAGAAACTCCCCGGACGCAACACACCAAACAGAATAAACAGTGCCAGCACACCCCAGAAGATACCGGGTATTGTGAAGCGCTGAAAAATTTTTGGTTTTTGCAGTTTAGACGCTTTGAACATGCTTCGTCTCCCCTCCAACTGCGTATTTGATTATGGTCTCCTGATCAAGCTCAGCTCTGTCGAGTTCTTTTGCAATCTCGCCTTCTCGCATAACATATACTCTATCGCTGAGCCCTATCACCTCGTTTAATTCGGAGGATATCATCAAAATCCCACAGCCCTCTTTTGCCAAGGTATTGAGAATTTGATAGATTTCTGCTTTCGCACCCACGTCAATTCCACGGGTCGGTTCATCAAAGATAAACAGCTTGCCTTTGGATGCCAACCACTTTGTTACGACCACTTTTTGTTGGTTGCCACCCGAAAGTTCAAACACCAGTTTCTCTACATTTGGAGAAACAATGCGTAACTCCTCACGGTAATGCGATGCCAGCACCCGCTCCTTACGGGTATTCAAAATTCGTTTAGGAAACACTTTGCTGAGACTCGCCATTACCGCATTGGAACGAATGGGCATCATAAGATGAAGCCCTTCCGCTTTCCTGTCCTCCGGTAGAAAAGCAATCCCGCGCTTCACGCTCCGCTTAGGTATTGTGCTCGTGACCTTTTGCCCATTCATGTGATAGATGCCTTCAATGATTGGATCATATCCAAAAATCGCCTTTGCGAGTTCCGTGCGCCCAGCGCCAATTAGTCCGGATAAGCAAACTATCTCACCCGCCCGCACAGATATATTTACATTACGAAAGCGCAACCCCGTCAAGTTTTCTGTGCGCAGTATCTCATCACCCGGAGTGTTGTAGTCCCTTTCGTACATCTTTTCGATTGTGCGCCCAACCATTTTTCTTATAACATCGTCCATATCCAAATCTGCTGCACTTATCGTATCAACGTGACGACCATCACGCAAAATAGAGACTCTGTCGCCCACCCGCTTTATTTCATCCATACGATGAGAAATATAGATTATCGCAATATCTTGCCTCTTTAGCCTTTCGATAATCTCAAACAATTTATCTATTTCTTTGTTTGTCAAGGAGGATGTTGGCTCGTCCATTATCAGCAGTTTAAGGTTTGTTGAAAGCGACTTGCTTACTTCTACCATTTGCTGTTGGGCAATACTCAGGTTTTTAACCAATGTGCCTGGGTCTAAGTCAAGGCCAATTCCCGTGAGCAGTGTCCGGGAATCTTCCATCATTTTCTTTTTATCAACAACTCCTGGCAGCCCTTTTTTGATTGGCTCCCTGCCCACAAAGATATTTTGGGCTATGCTGCGCTCAGAAAGCAGGTTCAGCTCCTGATGGATTATGTTGATACCCGCTTCTTGAGCGCCTTTGACACCCTTGAACAAACGGGCAACGCCGTCATAAATCATCTCACCCTCATCGCGCTCTAAAATTCCGGAAATGATTTTTACAAGTGTGGATTTTCCTGCACCGTTTTCTCCCATAAGCACATGCACTTCACCCGGATAGACATCAAAATTCACGCTATCTACGGCCAGTGTGCCCGGAAATCGTTTTGAAATATTCTTCATTTCAAGCAGCGGTGCTCGACCTCCCATTTCTTGTCCCCCTACAAAAAAGTGCTCTTTCGACTATATCTTTAGTTAACATTTTCACAGTTTAACACTAAGTTTTCCGAATGTAAATTGGTCACAACCAACAAAAGCCTAATCCAAAAATTGTTTGTTTTGCATAGAAAATATGCATTTATTCATAAACAATTCTTAATTAATTCGTCCCTGCATTGTCCCTAAATTTCTATATTTTGCAACACTTTAAGCAGCCCTTGTGCCTGCGCCATTGCACAAGCATCTTGATTTTATCTATAGATTTTTTTATTGCATTTATAAGCTATTATTTTGTTTTGTTTTATGATACAATGTGCCATCACTTACTTCATGAAGGGAGAAATCGTATATGATCAAACGTACTTTAGAAGAGCTAAAGCCTTACGCCCCTCCGGGTCATTTCGGTATGGCTGCAATGATGATTCACGGAAAAGAGGAGACCGGTGCCAAAAAATTCCGCTTTGCACTGTCGGTATTTCTTCCGGGCGGCGGCGCCGAGTGGGATAAGGAAACACTTGAAAAAATCTACTATGTTTTGGAAGGTAGCGTCACCGTCACAGACAAAGCGGGCAAAAAGTACGTGCTCCACAAAGATGAGAGCCTTGTCATTGTCCCGGGCGATGAGCGCCATCTGATCAACGAAAGCAATCTGCCGGCGAAAATGCTTGTAATCGCCGCATATCCGGACGAATAGTCGAAAGGGGTTTAAATTATGGTAAACGTAAGAAAAGCATTTGCTCAAAACATGTTTAGTCTTGAAGGAAAAACTGCTATTGTAACAGGCGGCTCAGGCGCTTTGGGTAGTGCGGTCGCAAAGGCTTATGGCTATCAGGGCGCAAAAATCATTCTGACTGCACGCAACGAGAGTAAGCTGAAAGCGTATACCCAAGAATTTAAGGCCGAGGGCATTGAGTGTGCCTATACCGTGGCCGACCTTACTGATAAAGTGCAAGCAAAACAAGTTGTAGACTTTGCCGTAAAAACCTTTGGCGAAATAGATATTTTAGCGTGCTGTCATGGTTCAAACGCCCCTAAGGATATTCTGGAGCAAGAGGTAGATGAGTGGCAAAAAATCATGGACGAAAATCTGACCAGCGTCTATCTCATATGCAAGTATGCTGCAGAGCGGCTGGTCTCTCAAAAAAAAGGCGGCAAGGTCATAATCACCTCATCCGCAAGAAGCAAGATGGGCATGAAAAACTATACCGGGTACTGCGCCGCTAAGGGTGGATGCGATCTTATGGTGCAGTCTATGGCTTGGGATTTGGCGCCTCACGGCATCAATGTCAATTCCGTCAACCCTACTGTATTCCGCTCCGCAGTATCCGAGTGGATGTTCGACAAAGAATCTGCAGTTTATATGAACTTCCTGAAGCGCCTGCCCATTGGCCGCCTCGGCGAAGTTGAAGACTTCATCGGTTTATTCACCTTTCTTGCCTCTTCCGCCTCTGATTTTATCGTCGGCGCTAATTTCGACGGCACCGGCGGATATTGGGCAAGTTAAGCCACAGAAACTATTATGCAAGAAAAAATGAAAGCCGTCGTTTTGACGGCACCAAATCAATATGGGGTTGAGCGGGTTGATATCCCTTGGCCCACAAAGGGCGAAGCACTGGTCAAAATCATGTCTGTAGCCATATGCGGCAGCGATCCGGCGCTCATGGCCTGCAACAGCTATCAAGCACTTAATCTGCCGTTCATTATCGGTCATGAGTTTGCAGGTGAAGTGGTCGCAGTGGGCGAAGATGTCACAGAACTCGCCATCGGAGATCGTGTCTGCGGCGAATCTCATTGCGGTTGCGGTTATTGCCTAAACTGCAAAAGCGGCCTGTATAATCAGTGTCTTAATTTCGGAAAACCCGAAACAGGGCATCGCCACTATGGATTCACTGTCGATGGGTGTTACGCTCAGTATAATGCGTACAATGTCAAGTCGCTTGCCAAAATCCCGGACAATCTCAGCTTTGATGAGGGGGCATTATGCGATCCGGCAGGCACCTCGTTCAATGCGGTGATGCTCACGGGCGTTACTCCGGGTGGCTATAGCCTCACTATAGGGGATGGCCCTATCGGTGTGTTTGCCATGCAGTTCGCAAAAGCTATGGGCAGCACAACCATCATGGTTGGCTCAGGTGACAGATTGGCCTTATCAAAAAAGCTTGGTGCAGACCACACGATCGACTTTGAAAAGACTGCCGACATCCCAGATGCCGTGTTTAAAATAACGGCTGGGCTGGGTGCGGACGAAGTATTCGAATGCTCCGGGGCACCGCCTACGGCCGCTCAGGCCGTGCATAGTGTCAAGAGAGGCGGAAATATCGCATTGGTGGGGCAACCTCCGACCATGGATGCACTGTTTCCTATCAGAAAGGTCATATTGGATCAAATCCACATACATGGTGTGCGTGCCAATCCCAATGTCACAAAAAATGTTGTTTCACTATTTGCAAGCGGAAAGGTAAACGCCAAAGATGTGATCACCCATCGTTTTTCAATAGACGATGTAAAGCTTGCGCTAGACACTTTCGTCAGCAAAGACAGCGGGGCAATGAAAGTCCTCATTCATCCTTGGAGTCAGAAGTCGCTGGTATAGCGTCTTGGAAACAGCTGAGTACTACTGCGTCGGACTTTTCGTCGGAGGATGACTTTACGCCGAATTGGTGTTGTGCCGATTGTCAGCGAGTAATAGCTACCGGTAATTGCGTTATCCCTTACACATGGGCATGTCATGTGAACAACCAAGTTATCATGGGTGGCTGCACCCTTTGGGGGGCTTTTGATTGCTAGCAAAAGGCGCATTTTAATTTTTCAATAAGCGCTGTTTTTTGATGCATTGACTTAAGGTGTTGCGACACCATAGTCGTGATTTATCCCCTGCCGTAACAGTGTGTACTAGCATGCAATCAGGCATTCGGATGGCGGATTCAAAAAAGAGGTGGAGCGCCGAAAGAATGCGCGAGGTATATCATAATGAAAAGACTCATAAAAATTCGTTATATATGGTTCCTCGTGAAACCATATTGGAAATACGGCAAGGCGTACATGATTGTCACGCTTTTGATGGCCGCACTGTTTCAAATATTATGACAATCCCGAGTTTTATAATGTGTTTTCATATGCTCAGCAAAACTTTGCAAGTCAGGCAGGACAAGCTGCAGGTATTACACCTCAACTCATACAGTCTGTGGTTACCATATTCGCAATGGGTGCTATCATCGCACAAACCGGCTTGGTTCTATTAATTGTTATATTGATATTTGTAGCGATTCAAACTATATTGAGCATTCCTCAAGCAAAGATTAATGCCGATTTTTCTGTAAAAGCAAACGACATTAAGCGACCGGTAAGTTACATTTACCGCATTGTTTTGCAAAAAGAAAGCGCAGCTGAAATGCGTTCTTCTTTGGCTGGTTTAAAGTTATTGCAAAATTTCAAATCTGCACTAAATAGTTACACATTTGAATTCAGGAAATACTTAAGAAAACTATTGAAATATACAGTTCCGCAAGGCTTTCTCCTTCCCTTACAAAGTGCAGTTACACTCCTATTTATCGTGATATTTGTTATCGACGGTGACACATCTAAAATAGGGCTGTATGCCAGCTTAACTTTAGCCGCAAACGCACTATCAAGTAATGTCAATGCATTTTTCAATATCATCACTCAGCTATTTCAACTGACGATGTTTGGTGAACGCATAGCACGTTTTTTTGAGACTAACTCCGTTATTGAGCCATCGACAAAAAATAAAATTTCTCCACCGAAAGGACAATGTTCGATTGAATTCAAAGATGTATCATTTGGTTATGAAAACGGAACATTTGAATTCAAAAATTTTAATCTGAAAATACCGGCCGGTGGACGTATAGTAATCGAGTGCGGAACTCATGATGAGCTTGTCGCTGCACGCGGCAAGCATTATGAGATGTTTAAAAGACAGGCTGAATACTATCAAAACATAGATATTGATCCCCTGACTGAAAGTATTTTATGATTTGTTATCTTCACTTATTGAATATCCGTATTTTCATGACATTCATTTAGCACCGAAAGATTGGTTGGATATCTTCCCTCTGCAGGCGGCTCCCATGGTGTCCCATATCAGTTTCCATTTTCACCCCACCACTAACACTTCACTCTCAAAATAACGGAGGCACAAGAATGTACGAGTCAATACACAAATACATGAAAGTTGGGATTATTCAGCCCATGCTCTATCCCACGGCATACTTTCGCGCAGAGGATTCTCTTCGCGAGATACTGCAAGATGAATTTTGGGACGCCGTTGAGGTGCCGCCGATGGGCGATGCCCCAACACGCACCCGGATGCGCCGCATGATCGACACCGCAGGTGTTGTCACTTCCTATGTGGGGCCACCGCGGCTGTTTGGTACCGGGCAAAATTTGAATCACCTTGACAAAACTCAGCGCATGAAAGCCGTTGAGAACATCAAGCAGGGTATTGACGAGGCTTATGACTACGGCTCGCAGGATATCTCAATAGTTTCCGGGCAGTTTGAGCAAAGCACCAAAAGCGAAAGCTATAAGGCGCTTGCAGAGTCTGTGAGCGCACTATGCGCATATGCCAAAGCAAATGGTGATTTGAAAATCGCTCTGGAAATATTCGACCACGATGTGGACAAATGCGTTCTCATCGGCCCTGCCCGGGAGGCTGCCGCTTTCGCAAAGGAGATCAGCGCCGCATATGACAATTTTGGGCTTCTGCTGGATCATGGCCATTTGCCGCTTACACGCGAGAGCCCCGTGGAGGCTGTGACCGCCGTGAAAGAGCACCTCATCCATGCGCACATCGGCAATAATCTGCGCTGCGATTTGCCGCGCGATACGCCCTCTTTCGGCGACCATCATCCGCGTTTTGGCTTTCCGGGAGGAGCAATCGGAGAGGCTGAGTTGGCTGATTTTCTGGGGCAACTGCTGAAAATTGGTTTTCTAAATCCGCAATGTCCGCCCATAGTCTCCTTCGAGGTGAAACCCCAGGGTGCAGGAACAATGCATGGATATGAAGACTCTTCGCTGGTTGCTGCAAATGTAAAGCGTATGCTCCGGCGCGCATGGGCTTTGGTTTAGGCTCTATAAAAAGCGGGCTGCCCAGTGTGCAGCACCTACATATTGCGGTAGCTTCACATCGGACAACCCGTATTTTTGTAGGTGCGCACATCCGTGCGTCCCGCTTTTTAGGTTTTCATGCACCTCTTTATTCGTTTACAGTTTCTATTATATTCAAATCATCATCAACCGAATTGCCCTCGTTGATTAAAGAAATAATTTCCTGAATCAGCAGCATTCGTTCGTCTAATTCAGCAACTTTATTGGAGCACATCACCAGTTCATCACTCAAATGCTGTGGAATATGCTCTTTATATTTATATCTAACCTGATGCTCCATGGTTGCCCAGAAGTCCATCGCCGCCGTCCGGATTTGAATTTCTACAGGAATTTCTTCAGTTTTTCCTGCATGATGTATGGGGATCATGACAATCAGATGATAGCTGCGATACCCGCTCTTCTTAGGGTTGCTGATATAATCCTCTTCTTCCACAATCCGCAAACCAGACATCTCCCTCAAGATGTTGACCAATCTGTATATATCCTTAGCAAATGGGCATATCATACGAATGCCCGCAACATCCGTCAGCCTCACTTTTACATTATCTGCCGTTATTTCCAAGCCTAGCTTTTGCAGCTTCTGTGCAATAGCTTCAGGTGCTTTAAGCCTTGCTTTTATATGTTCGATTGGATTTCTGTCCTGTGACAGCAAAATATCCTGCTGCATGATCCGGAATTTCGTCATAGCCATTTGCTGAGCCCAATCAAATACATGCAGCAATCTCTTTAGTTTTACAAATTCCTCATCAGAAAACCTGACTGACATTTTTTGCCTCCAATTATAACGGCAGCGTCATCGTAAATGCCGCTCCGCCGCCCTCTGTGTTGCTTGCTGAAACACGCCCATTGTGCTGCTCAACAATTGATTTAACTATTGATAATCCGATGCCGTGATTTCCATTCGGCCCTTTATAAAATCGCTCAAATACATGCGGCAAATCCTCCGGGTCAACACCTTTGCCATCATCTGACACGCAAATCATAGCATAATTGCCTTTCTTATGGCAAGATATGACAATTTCTGAAGCCGCATAACGAATCGCATTGGAAATCAAGTTATCCAGCGCCCTAGTTATTAACGCACTCGAACAGACATAGTCTATGGCTTTGCTATCCAGATCATAGGAGAATCGAATCTGTCTCTTTTCAGCTATAGCTTGCTGTCTCTCAATACTGTCACGAATAATTTTGAGCAAATCTATTTTCTCGGTTGTATAGGCGGTCGCAATACTGTCTATTTTTGAAATATACAGCAAATCCGATACCAATTCAGATAGTCTGTCCGTTTCTTGCAAAATAGTTTCACTTGCTTGCTGGGGTTCCATAAGCCCCACGGATATCCCTTCGGCATAACACTTTATTGACATGAGCGGCGTACGCAATTCATGAGAAACATTTTGAAAAAAAGTCTTCTGTTCACTGTCGTATGCTGCAAGCTGTTGTACGGATTTGTTCAGGGCTTTATTCAAATCTTCAAGCTCAAGCTCATTAAAGTTAAAGTCGTTTGGGGTGAATTCACCTTTTCCGATATTCAACGCAAATTTTCCCAGTTCTTCTATAGGTTTTGTGATTGAGTTGGACAGAAAATATGAAGCAACTACGGATACTATAAACATAATGCTAACCAATGCAACCAAAACCAAGCCCGCTCTGCCCTCTGGTGCATTGGTTCCGGCAAGTTCCAACCCGGCACGGCCTGAAAACATTGTTATTGTTACATTAAAAATAATGCCCGTCAATGCAAATGAGAAAAATAATACGGCAGAAAATGCAACTAGAATGCGTCGGCGTATTTTCACTTTTTTAGTTCCCATGTCGCCCCCGCCTATTGCGCATCCGGCTCGGAAATATTCTGCCGCTCAAAATCTACACGCCTGAATAATGCTTTAACCCGCAAAGTAAGTGCCATGGGACTAAATGGTTTTATCAGATAGTCATCGCTACCCAAATCCAAACCTGTGGCATAATCCAAATCACTGTCCCTTGCTGTGAGCATTATTATCGGCACCGAACTCTTTTTTCGGAGTTCCTTGCATACGACAAATCCATTTCTGCCGGGCATCATGACATCCAGGATTACCATGTCTGCTTCTTCTTCAGAGAATGCTTCCAGAAGCAAATCTCCATTTTCAAAATCTCTGACTGTATATCCTGAGCTTTCGAGGAATGTCTTAATCGCAACTCTTATGTTTGTTTCATCATCCGCTATGTATATTAGTTTTTCTTTATTCATATATTAAACTCCCATCTGCACCATTATACGTACTCTGTTAGATAAACGCAAGTACACTTGCTTAAAACTGCTGGGGGATCTGCTGCTCTACACCAAAAGTGAAAAACGTCACAGTGACGTTTTTCACTTTTGGCTGTTCGTGTCATAACTAAATAGGTGCTGCACCTTTTTAGTGCAACAGTTTCATATGCAGTTGGTGTTATGCGGTTTTTGTAATTCTGTCTCCTGCAGCTACAATTTCAACTTTCTTTCCGCGTTTTGCCATTTCCTCAACAAACCATTTCGTTGTTTCTTCGTATTCTTTTGAGATTTCTTCATCTGTCATTTTTAAGTGACGCTCTGAGTTTTCATCTCTAATTCTTCGAATTTCCACCATAGCCTTGCTCTCAGACATTTTAGTCTACCTCCTCTATTAGCATAGTCGGGGATATAATGCCAATTTCCTTGTAGCGTTGAATCGTGTTTATAATCCTGACCTTATCAATGGTCTTAAAGTTGACAAGGTGCTTAAAATTCCAGGACACAATGGCATCACAGTTTGATACTACTGAAAAAGCAATGTGTTCACAATCATCTCTGCTTTTTTCACTTAGCACTCCGTTTTTAAGATATTCGTATGCCAAGTCCTTCACTTCTTTCGTTTCAGCCAAAACTTGAAATGTTATTTGATCTAATTTTTCAAACATTTGACTTTGCTTTGGCTCGATGCATCTTTGTATTTCCGCGAGCACCACCGGCGAAATATATGCATCATATTTTCCGGCAATCAGCTCATCCCATAAGCGGTTTGTGTGCCGCATCTTCTCTGGCGTATCCTCTGCAAATAAATGGCTGATGACTGACGTATCCAGATACAATCTTAGCTTCCGCATGGATTTCTCCTTTCAAGCAGACTAATCATTTGCAGCACGATTAGCATACCACAAAGAGAGCCATTTTTCAATGTTGCCAGCAATTTTTCTCCTTTTCATCTCTAAAAAGGTTAGTTGACAATATAACTGCACCTGCATAAACAACATAAAAGTTTAGCTTTCGCAGGATAAATATAATATACTTTTGGAATATTTGCTTGTAAATTGATGCTAAAAGCTATTGACGGAAGAACAGCTCAAAACATTATATGAGCACTCCAACTCAGATATATATCAAATCAGATATGCTGCAATTTTCATTTTATGCTCGGACTTGCAATGGGCTGGATGCTTGTGAATCTATTGATATCACAAGCTTTCTGCGGGGTTTATTATACCATACCAACAATCACCCGGGAACTATAACTTACGATAACGTAAACCCCATCTGTAACATAACTTTTTTCCAAAACGACACGAAGAATACAAGCCCATGGTGTATAATGCAAGCACAAATGAGCATAGCAATTCAGAAGTAGCTATACAAAAAGAGCCTATGGATGAGGAGTCAAAGCAATGAAACATAGAAAACCCATCACATCAACAAAAGCCATCACCCTGCGGCTTTGCACATTTGCACTTATCATTTGGACAACCTTTACATTTTTTATTACATTCGCAACGGCAGAATATCTATATAGCGCATTTTGGGCACACAGCTGGCAAACGAGCGTTTTATCACTAGGTCAGTTACAGCACGAATATGAAACAAACTTTGCAGCACACCACGACGACCCGGCGACATTTCAAAAAAGCATGGATCGCGCGGCATTGGACGCTATAATTGCGACAAACAGCAACAATTGGATGCGTCAAATACGATGGAATTCAAATGCCGGACGAGCCCACTTTAGTGTACTCAGGAATGTCATTGCGGATATGCAAACAGCAACGATAATATATGACAGGGATGGCAATATTCTTCGCCAAAGCGGGAGCGTTATAATTGTGGACTATTGGCGCGAAGATGCTTGGGGGGCGGATCTTAGCGAAAGTATGCCTACCGAAACCACATACATCGCATTGGGAGAAGATGCCGCATCGGCACAAATCAGTGCAATATTCTCCGACCATGCTATGTGGTCGTTCACCTTTACTCAGATTACCGGATATTTTGTTGGTGCTGAGTTTATCCCTATTAAGTTTTCCTATATTCCAGACTCTCTTTTCTGGGAAGCACGGGAAAGGTCGGGAAGAATGTCGCTGACAAATCCGGACCGCATGGTTTATGATTTTGTTAGAACCGGATGGCTTCAATGGCAGATTTTGTTTGACAATACAGACGATGCAAAACACCATGATGACCTCATAACAATTTATGGCAGGATGGGCTGGCAGTCTCTTTATGACGCAGGCAGGCAAGTCCGCCATCAAGGCAGAACATATGACAATCTCCTTGCTTTTCTTGACCAAGTGGTCTATCCAGATTATCTCCGCAACAATCGTCTGCATTCTTGGGGATTTATATCAACAGACCTTTTTAGATTCGGTCTGCGTGAAGTTATGACTTTCAATTGGGCAACTTTTGACAACCATTCAGATGACGCTGCACAAAAAACGGAGCTTACTATCCTCATGGCAATCTCCGGCCGTCCACTGAGCCATGCAGTCAGTGAGCTTCTTTACATCTATATTGCCTCATTCATAATCATTGCTTTGAGTGTACTCATACTGCGGAAAACCATACGGCGCAAGCTTATATTGCCAACCAAAGCGGTGAATATAGGTTTTACAATCTTCTCCGAGGGGCGTGACCGTTACAGATATCTTGATTACGATGACTCGACGGCGTGGCAAGAGCCTCTTGAACTCATTTCCCATTACGAAAAAACCACAGACAAACTCCTCGCAGACAAAAACGAACTGACGCGCCTAAACACTGCGCTTGACTATGCAAAGGAGGCGGAACAAAACCGCAGACAACTGACGTCAAACATCGCCCACGAACTCAAAACGCCGCTGGCGATTATCCATAGCTATGCCGAGGGCTTAAAGGCACATATTGCAGACGAAAAGCGAGAGCAATATCTTGATGTCATCCTTGAAGAATCTGAGCGCATGGATGCTATGGTTTTAGAAATGCTTGATTTATCCCGGCTAGAAGCCGGTAAGGTTAAACTTGCCAGAAACGAATTTTCACTGACAGAGCTTGTGCAATCTACTTTTGACAAATTTGATATAGCAATTCGTGAAAAAGAGTTGAATGTCACATATACACTAAATAAAACATGTGTCATAAATGCAGATGAGGCGCGCATAAGTCAAGTCATCCTAAACTTCTCCGCAAACGCCATCAAATACACACCGCATGGAGGACATATTCACGTCAAAACTTCTATCACTCACAAAACGGTCTTTTCCATCGAAAATGACAGCACGCCGCTTACACGCGAAGCACTGTCAAAAGTATGGGAGCCTTTTTACCAAGCAGATAATGCCCGGACAGGCAAAGGAAGTGGGCTGGGGCTTGCCATCGCAAAAAACATTATTGAACTGCACGGCGGAAAATGCTTTGTGCAAAACACAGAAACAGGCGTAAAGTTTGGATTTACAATATAATCAGTTGCATTTTGTGCCCGCTCAGCAATTACCCCGAGAGCTACAAATTTGCTAATACCCAAAATAGGCATCAGCCAATTACACCATACCAACAATCACTCGGCAACTACAACGTTGCCGAATCGTTGAAACCCCACGGACAAATTACACGCTCCCAACTACACCTTACAATGAATACATATTTTATCAGGGTTTGCTTCATTGTTTCACCACAACATTTTTTTCGCCGAGCATTTCTGTCAGCTCCTCAACAAAGGCTTGATGAATAACACATTTTGCCCCGACATTCTTTTTTGTGTCGCTGAAATGTATGACCATTCGCCCTTTGCCGGGAAACATCATATGCACCAGTTTCAGTCGCTCATATTCAGGGCTGTCATCAGAGGGTAGTCTTACATAGAGTATACGTTCGGCAACAGCTGCAGAGACACTGCTTGCATCGGGGGCAATCAACCGACCTGTGGCGTGAGCTGGCCGATCTTTTTCTGCACCAGTGTTTACGGATTCGTTTGCGACAGGGGTCGTCTTCTGCCACCCCTGAGCAGACCCACTTTCCCTCACCTCATCTGCCGCTGCATTAACCATCAAATCCGTAATCGGGCGAAGTTGCTCCACAACAATCTGCGGGTCTTTTTCATCTCGTGCTGAAATTCTTCCGGTGATGATGACCAATGTGTTTACTTGCATATAACTTCCGGCAATATCTATTGCCCTTTGGAATGCCAGAAGCTCAATACCGCCTGTGCTATCGTCTATCTCCAAATAGGCCATCAGAGAATTGTTGCGCGTTGGTTTCGTTTTCACTGACTCAATTATCCCGGCAACTACGATTCTTTGATTATCCTTAAACCTTGAATTTCCACCCTCGGCTGAAAAATCTGCAAGAATCTCTCCTATCCCAACAGCGCCTGCACCTTTCACTAAAGCCCTATATTCATCCATAGGGTGGCCTGAGAGATAAATTCCGGTCACTTCACGCTCCATCCGCATGAGGTCACTTTTTGAGTATTCTTGTAAATTCGGCAGTTTTATCCCACTTATCGCAGCATCTCCGACATCGCCCGACATGCCAAATAGATCCATTTGTCCATCGACATTTCTCCGCTTATGCTCAGCTATACTGTCAATCACTGTCTGGCATATCGTCATAAGCTGATGGCGATTTGCACCAAAGTTGTCAAAACATCCGCATTTTATCAGACTTTCAAGCGCTCGGCGGTTTAACTCTCCGCCATACATCCGTCTACAAAACTCTTCAAAATCCGTAAAAGGCCCATTTTTTTTGCGCTCATCTACGAGTTCATTAATGAATCCGCGCCCGATATTCTTAGCTGCAACCAAGCCATATCTCAAATCATTGCCCGAAACTGTAAACATTGCTCCAGACTCGTTGATGTCTGGCGGCAACAAATTAATTCCCATTTCACGGCAAGCAGCCGTATATTCGGCGACCTTGCCTGACCAATCTATAATCGAGCTCAGCAGCGCCGCCATATATTGGCGTGGATAGTGGCATTTTAGATACGCTGTTTGGTAAGATATCATCGCATACGCAACCGCATGTGATTTGTTAAAAGCATAATTTGCAAAAGCATAAATCTCATCATAGATGCTAGAGGCCACTGCCTTTGTCACACCATGAGCAATCGCTCCGCTTATGTTGCGCTCAGGATCTCCCTCAATAAACGCTTTCTTTTCACGTTCGATTTCAGCCAGCTTCTTTTTCGACATCGCACGGCGGATCATATCCGCCTGACCAAGTGAAAATCCACCCATTTTGCGGAATATTTCAATGACCTGCTCCTGATAAACAATACAGCCATATGTGACGGATAGAATCGGTTCTAACAATGGATGCTTGTATGTGATTTTTTCAGGGTTTCGGCTGCATTCCAGAAAGCGTGGTATCGACTCCATCGGCCCAGGACGATACAGCGCAATAATCGCAGTAATATCCTCAATGCTCTTCGGGCCAAGCCCTACACAAACGCCCGTCATGCCCTGAGATTCAAGTTGAAACACCCCGGATGTTTTTCCCGCTCCCAGCATATCGAAAGTTGCTTTGTCATCCTCAGGAATCTTGTCTATCGAAAAATCAGGCTCAACTTTTCGGATGTCTATAACCGCATCTTCGATAACTGTCAAATTTCGAAGCCCAAGAAAATCCATTTTTAGCAATCCAAGCTCTTCAAGGGTATTCATCGAATATTGCGTTGCTATGGACTCGTCTTTTTTCGAAAGTGTGAGCGGAACGTATTCTCTGACCGGTCGCTTTGTCACAACAACACCGGCAGCATGTGTTCCGGAGTCCTTAGGCATATCCTCTATGGCCAGCGCGGTATCTATAACTCTCTTTATTCTTGTATCCGAATCATACATAGAACGCAATTTGTTTGAAGATTTCAGCGCATCGCTGATCCTGATGTTTAGAATATTCGGGATTTCACCGGCAAGCTCGTTTTCCTCCTGAAAAGTCAGTGCAAGCGCTTTAGATACGCTTCGGATAGCATTTTTTGCTTTAAGTGAATTGAATGTAACTATTTGCGCCACTCTATCTGCGCCGTACTTTTGCTTAACATAATCTATAACTTCGCCGCGTCGGCGTTCGCAAAAATCTATGTCTATATCAGGCATACTGATGCGTTCGGGATTTAAAAAGCGCTCAAAATACAGATTGTACTTTATCGGATCTACCGTGGTTATTCCAAGGCAATATGAAACAACACTGCCAGCTGCGGAGCCTCGACCCGGCCCAACAGGGATCTCTCGGCTTTTGGCATAAGTAATAAAATCTGCAACAATAAGAAAATAATCGATAAACCCCATACTGGCAATCATTTCAAGCTCATAATCAAGCCGTGCCAACACCTCTTCATTATCCGACTCATAAAGCCGCACAAATCCTTCAAGACAGAGCTTTTTGAGGTATGCTTCAGGGCTTTGCTCATTTTCGGGAAGTATAAATTCCGGCAAGTGGAGCGCATTAAAGTCAAAGTCAAAGTTGCACATTTCTGCGATTTTGACTGTATTATCACAGGCTTCTTGTTCATCAGGGAATAACGCACGCATCTCCGCTTCAGATTTCAGATAAAGCTCTTTTGATTCAAAACGCATCCTATCTGTATCCGCAACAGTCTTTCCAGTTTGAATGCACATGAGCACATCCTGAATTTCTGCTGCATTGCGATCTATGTAATGCGCATCATTTGTTACTACAAGCGGAATGCCTGTCTCATTGCTTATCCGTTTGAGTCCTTCATTGATCTCAGGCTGTCCATCAAGTCCGTGACTTTGCATTTCGAGATAAAAATTACCCTCACCAAATATCCCTGCAAGCTCCATCGCCTTAGTTTTTGCATCAGAATACCTGCCTGCGGTTATACGCGCAGGAATCTCTCCGGATATACACGCTGATAGGGCGATAAGCCCCTCATTGTATTCTTTGAGCAAATCCATATCAACGCGCGGCTTTATATAAAATCCATCCGTGAATGCTGCACTGACAAGATGGCACAGATTTTTATATCCTGTCTCATTTTTGCATAGCAATATCAGGTGATACCGGTTAGAGTCAAGCTCATAATCCATATCAAACCTGGTTCGGGTCGCGACATAAACCTCGCAGCCGATTATAGGTCTTACCCCCGCATTTTTTGCTTCTTTATAGAAATTGACAGCGCCATACATCACGCCATGGTCAGTCACCGCCACGCTGGTTTGGCCTAATTCGCCAACGCGTGTTATGAGGTCACGTATACGGCACGCACCATCAAGCAGGCTGTATTCACTGTGAACATGCAAGTGTACAAATGCCATGTTGTTCCCGCAAATTTCGCTTCGCACTGCCTGCTCCATCAGCAGGCTTTTGCTGCGCTACGTTGCTCCTCCTCTTGCTTTCGATTTGCTTTGCCATTATATAAAACCCAGTATCGAATGTCAAAATAATTAAGCCTGTATTAAAACATCATTAATATCATTGTTACAAAGGGGTTTGTATGATAATATACTCACCGGCAATGCAGATTGACAAGGTGTTGCTGATGGTTTTGCTGTCGAGGGAATTCCTGACATTTGACTTTATTCCCCTCCTTGGAGGGGTGGCAGGCGAAGCCTGACGGGGTGGTCTTTGGGGGCGAGATAAA
>Ga0123355_10004791_pt1 | contig 19692 bp, 10 predicted proteins | sample TergutEmb28metaG_3_FD_89872 | JGI IMG/M metagenome (GOLD analysis project Ga0123355, IMG submission 89872) | Embiratermes neotenicus P1 segment gut microbial communities from Petit-Saut dam, French Guiana - Emb289 P1 | ecosystem: Host-associated > Arthropoda: Insects > Digestive system > Gut ...
CAAGAACACACAACCAATGTGGTGATAAAATAGAAAAGTCGCAGGCTCTTGATGATGGATGTATTAATGTCCGAAACATGTTGAGCATAGAAGAAGTGAAATAAAACTTAATAAATTTTGACATCAAGTTGGTCTCTTATTCTTGAACTATAAAAATACACATTTGATTGAAGTCATCCCGATGTGTTAAGAGTTTTTATCTTCTTATTTTTATCTTTTAATATTTAAATAAAAATACAGACTTGACGGTTTATCAGTGACGGTTGAAGTCACATCACACTCCTTTACAAATCTGTTGTATACATTGCTTTTAGCCTTTTGATTCTTCGTTCATATTAAATAAAGTTTATTCTTTGAAACCCTCATACTAGTAACTTTACTGTTTTTTTAAGTTTTACTATTTTTTTTTTAACAGTGGTGATATGTTTATCTTTGTAGCACTGATATGTGATATTTTTCGGTACCTCGTAACGTGGATCGGTATTCCGTTCTGAGGGACTATTTATCGGATATTAATTTATATCGTATATACGATGTTGTGTACTAATTTTTCTTCGTTATTTGATGTTAGATGCCAAATTTCGCGTTGAATAAAAACTTTCTTATGCCGTTCTTACGACACTATTTTGTGTCTACACTTTTTTATAAATATTAGCCTAATAATGGCTTGTTTACAATGCCAAAACGTGTTGCAAGATTATCAACAGGATTTTGTTACTAACAAAGCTTTTTTGAGGGTATAATGTTTTCTCTTGTTTAATGTAGGAAGTACAAAAATATGTTATATACCAAGGTTTTGAGTTGTTGAATTAAGGTCCGGGCTATTTAATTCTGTGGATATGAAACAGCCATAGCACGCTGAGCAAACAGTGTATGTAGTGTCGACCGGGTGATGTTGAACAGATATTACTGGAATTCTTAAAACAGGAAGAATGAGATGGGCGTCTCGGGGTGAGGAGAGATGAGTACAAGCTTTTGGTGGGGAAGCCTAAGGGAAAGAGACCATTTGTAAGATGTAGGCGTAGATGGGAGGTTAATGTTCAGATGGATCTTCAAGAAATATGTTGGTGGTGTTGACTGGAATCATCTGATTAAAAACAGGGACAAATTGCGGCTTCTTGTAAACACGGAAGTCAACATTCATATTCCATAAAATGAGGGGAATTTCTTGACTAGTTGAGGGGATACTGGCTTCTAAAGAATTCTGCTCTATGGAGTGAGTGAGTGAGTGAGTGATTTAGTTAGTTGGTTATTTATTTAGTTGGTTGTTTTGTTGGTTGTTTATTTGGTTAGTCAGTCGGTCGTTCATTCAGTCAGCCGGTTGGTTGGTTGGTTGGTTGGTTGGTTGGTTATTTGGTTGTTTAGTTAGTTGGTTAGTCAGTCGGTCGGTCATTCAGTCAGTCGGTTGGGCGATTGGTTGGTTGGTTGGGTGGTTGGTTGGTTGGTTGGTTGGCTAGCTGGTTGGTTGGTTGTTTGTTAGTTAGTTAGTTAGTTAGTTAGTTAGTTAGTTAGTTAGGCTGTCATTCATACTTAGACATGTTTCCCTCTGAAAAGTGTTCGCTGCAGTCAAAATAAGAGTATTACTCACAGCAAGTGCTGATATTTCCCGTCGCCTGTACCACACCAATCACGCAAGTGCAGGATATATTCTCATAAAAACACTTTATCTACGGTTGTTCGAACTTGCTAACGTACTGCAGTGACAGCGTTACTGTGGTGGAGTTTATTGGTAGCAAGAGGAGTCAAAAATTGACAGCTGTGTGCTTCGCCGTGTCAGGGACAGGTTAACCATAGTGACTCGACCATAAAGCGGCTGAGAGATGGCGGTTTTTCAAATTGTGCGTACAGGAAATGGTGGAGCCATCTGGATTTATAATACGAAAAGCAGAGACACTGGTGTCTCAGCACCATAAGGTGCAAAGTGGCCAAACTCTTTGACCTGGCGGAGGATATAATACTGTAATAGGACCAAATTATCTCGAGAGGTGAAAGCTAAATAATGAGTCATTTTAACGAAAAGACAGTAACAGCCTCACAACTAAAGAAGAAACCTACTTACGTTAATGAAGCCGAAAGTGTTAGCAGCCACAAGTTCCTGTTCTGAAAGAAATGATTCGAGCCTCCGCCTACTCTATTTCATGAACACTTACCTTAATACATTACACTAACTACGCACATATTTTAAGTTACCTCTTATATTCGTAGTTTTCAATCAGAATATTTTATATACATAGATATATACCGTTTGTGCTATATGCTGCACACATCCTGTCCTTGATTTTAATATGTAGTGACAACCAAGGACATATATCCCTATCTCCCATTTGTGCTGCATGCTTCATATATCTCATCCTTGACTTTATCACATGCTGCCAACCACGGATAAACTTACCCTTACTAAAAGATTATTAGGTAAAGACTTTGTAGTGTTTGCATTGGTCTTCTGCTTACATGGTGGAAATTAAAGCATTAAACTAAAAATAGAATTATTATTATTATTATTATTATTACTATTATTATTAATGAAACTGCTTAAATATATTGAGAAGATTATGGCGATTCTTATCATTACCATTGTTATTAACTGTTTAAAGATTTAGTGTAGCGTAAACTTTGTGTAAACGAACACGCTCAGTCTCTGTTATCAGAACCAATCAGTTAATCTTGTAGAAAGAAGTAACTGCAGTTTGTTCTGCGATTCGTATCACACACATACGTGCATAGTGTTGGCAGAATGTGGAATTGTTTAATGTTAAGTCTTGTGACATACAAAGAGATAGCTGGCATTTAAAGGGTTAATACTATATTATTTTTGGAAGAAAAAATGCAAAAACAAATTTAGTCTTATCTTGTCATTCTCCGTACATTATTGTTATTATTATCGAATTTCTCACTTCTCAGCTTTGGCTGGAAAATATTCACATATCCTTGGATGTAGTAATCAACAGGATTAGCCTCGGTGGTCTTATTTGTAGTTTAAAAAGTTTCTTACAATTGAACATTTGCCAAGAATTACAGATTTTTGCAGTTTTATGTATGTATTCGGGTGCAGGTTAAGTCTTGTTAGACTCTATGATAGTGACTTTGGAGTTACTCCCGTAGATGATATTACTATCGGAATCACTTGTGCTGCCTTTTGCTTCCACATAGCACATATTTCATTTGCCAGTTCTTGGTACTTGTTTTGTTTGTCGGTTATTGTTTTGGCGAGATTGTGTGTATTTGGGACAGCTATGTCTATCAGAAGGTGTTCTTTGTTTTCTTATTCATAAAAGTTATGTTAGGTCGATTAAAAGATATTGTTTTGTCCGTAAGTATGCTGCGATTCCAGTACAGTATTATTATTATTACTATTAATGAAACTAAATGTGTTTATCTAATTTAAGAAAATGTTTACATAAAAACAGCTGCGAACTCTGATATTAAAATTCCTTTGCTTGATAGTGATTCTTTATTCCAACCAGCAATCTTCGGTAAAGAGTATCAAGCGTGAATCTCGTGACTGTGAGGTTTTATCAGCGGAACATCAGATGTTCCAACTAGGGGCCATAATATCTCCTCAGCGCTCTGTTTTCTAACACCCTTGATCGAGATTTTAACGTCGGTTCCGAAATCGTTTTTAGTATTTTGAGTTTGATGTATCTGTAGAATTTGTGTAGATTTTTTACATAGATTCTTTTCGTGCTGCAGACACTAGTGGCCACGTTGCATGCACTGTCATTTCTGATATAATTTGTTGGGTGTCTGTCAATACCGGACAGGGAAGTGTCAAGTCACTTCTTGTTACAATTAGGGTCATTTGTGGCTTTTCAATTATAAATATTTTACGTTACTGTAGAAACGCTTCGAAAAGTTACGGTATGTTGCCATAAAGGCAATCATGTAACTTGCTGGACGACTCGAGAATTCAAAGATTAATTCCCTCCATCGGCTAGTATTATGTAAACATGTCACGAGTAAATTCCATTACTTAAAATTTAATGCGATATTTTCAAATGGAAACTTTTATCTATAAAATCTTGCATTTCTTCCGTCTGCTTTGATCTTGCCTGAATCTGGTCTGCTGACGTAACAGATTGGTGCTGTGGAATGTACACAAAAATTTATCTACACAATTTTAGTTTTCTTGAAGCGTCAGTCGTACATTACATGAATTCTTATCACAATTTTGAAGGTTTTTTTTCTCATTATTGCTGTCTAGTGTGGCCAGCCATGAAATCGCGGTGTTTTAACTCGTCTCCACTTCATCCAAGTCTTTAATGTCGTTTTAATTAAGGATAAGCTTATCGCGCCAGCTTACATTCTGCCGTCTAGTCGAAACGTAATACTTACCTCTTGTGTCTCAGTATTGCGGTGTGTGGATGTAATTGAGAGTAACGCGCACTGGAGACAGTATAAGCATGCCTGCGGCTTAGAAGGCTCTTTGCAAATCTCCATGGCAACATACTAGTTTGCTTCCTCAGTTGCAGTTTGCTGTATAATATTAAAAACTAATCGCAAAGGAATAAGTTTTGAATATGTGAATATGGTCAACACAAAGGTTCAAAAAGAACGGAGAACTGTCAAGTACAGTTGCATATCATACTGCATCGGTAACCTCTGATCCAATGAGGTACCTGTGACCATGAATACTTACAGTGTAAAGAGTGCATACGACGCAGCTTCTTGTATATCGACGAAAGGAAATTTATTGATATTAGAGTGTGCCAAAAATATTAGCCCATTTATTGTGAGAAATAACATTCTGTAGACATTCAAGGCTCCTTGCACTTAATGGTTTCTCTCCCCACCTTTCCCATTCTTGGAAATCAATCCCGTGGCTGACGATGAATTTCCACTCCTCAATTCCCAGATTTCATCAGACCCCTTACTATTTCTCAGCTGGAGGTAATACAGTTTAACCCGTTATTGTTCCCACGTTGTAATTCTCTTCCTGGAAGACTGGATCATAAATAATCTACTTCTTTTTTCATACTTTAAATTTCTTTTCCGGATTTAATAGAATGAACTCTCGATTATCCGATCTAACTGGAGAGGTGGTTGAATCGGAAGATCCGATCAGTCGGTTGTTCACAGTTCTGTAACCTAGCCGAGAGATGCGAATTTACGAAGCCAAATAGCCCAAAACCGTCCATGTTTTAGTAAAAAATAACACATATTTATTATAATTCTTACATAAAGTAACAAAAATGCCATAAAACTTTTTTTCTCAAATATAGGCCGGGAGCTTCCGTCACTTTGCGAAGTTTGACCCGTGTGCTTATGCCTCGTTAGGCCTAGGCTGGTTTAAGTGTCGTCGCTGTGTGTAACTCTTTAGGCTATATTATTTGCCAATCAATAAAACAGTGTTAGCTAAACACTAAATTAAGTTATTTACATACACATTCAGAGTCCTTCTTTGATGTGTACTGGACCGTGCATCGTTGTGATAACTAAAGAATAAGAACCAACTGGATGCTACTTATTGTTTTATTACACTTACGATAGGCTCAACATGTTTCGGTCACTATTATGCCCATCATCAGGAGCTCACAACTATAGTGCTAATTACCACATGGGCCGCCCGGTTCTTGGGTTGCTGGTGGTTCGAAGTTAGGTGCAGGCAGGCTGGAGTAGTGTCCGGGTTGCAGGCTATGGCACGTGCTATAGCCTGCAGCCCGGACACTTATCCAGCCTACTTGCACCTAACTTCCTACGAACAGCGACCGAAGAACCAGACGTCCCATGTGGTAATCAGCACTATAGTTGTGAGCTCCTGATGATGGGCATAATAGCGCCCGAAGCATGTTGAACTTATAATAAGTGTAATAAAACAATAAGTAGCATCCAGTTGGTTCTTATTCTTCGGTTATCAGAGTCCTTCTATTTACAGTTTGTCGGAATTGCTGGTCTGTCAGTGCGGTGTTTGCTTGATCGAGAAAAGGATGAATAAAGGTTCGCTGTATAACTAAATTTTTAACTGCAGCACTTACTAAAGTTTTGTCTGGTGACAATGTGCAAAGAGTGATAACTCATACAGCTTCCGGGTGCTGGACAGAAAAGCTGAAATTCGATTCCAGCCAATAGCAGGAAGTTTTTCTTTTGGCCACTTCTTCTATACCATTTCGTCTCCTAATTTATTTGCTACTGAAACTAATTTTGCAGGAGTATGAAGCTTTCCATTTATCTATCTCTAATTAGAAGGTCTGGAATGATATGATATTTTACGTGCATATTATTTTTACACATTTATGAAGTGGAGATTAGACACAGGAAAACAAAATTTATCCGTATTTACCTCAAGGTTGCATTTCCTTTCCAGCTGAAGACTTCAGCAGGTTATGAAATTCAGACTTGCGCCGATAAAGCCGGTTTTTGTTGTCAAAATTGTAACATTTATTTGCAAGGAAGAAATAAAAACTCCCCTCCAAACGATAACTTGTTTATTCGTAAAAAGTCTTTATTGCCGTGTTACCGTGACGTGTAACTATGCCGTAATATCACGCCGATGATAAAATTTCTGCATTACACTACGAAGAGTAGCTATTAAATACTGCAACTGCACGTGCCTCATTTTTTCCGTTCTAAAGTGCTTGCCCAATGAAGATGTAGGCACTCCTGTCCTTCGAAATGTCCTGAACACATCTCAGAAAACCTGAATATCAACGCTTGTTTTAGAGTAAGTCTATGGAAACTGCGAAATGGAGCGTATTTTTCTAGTTTGATTAGTTCCGTGTTGAATGACTGGTTCAGTTCCTACCACCTAGTAGTCCTTGCGCGTTCAGTCTCTTACAGTATTTCGAAATAACCTAAGTACCCCCGCTTTACCTCCGTGGGTTTCCATAAAATTGAGCGCTGAATGATAGTTTTTAACAACTTTATGCACAAATTCTTTATTTTAATACATTTATTACATTCCTCCACATGTTTCGAGCGCTATTGTGCTCATCTTCAAGAGGGCAATTGTATTAACACAGCCTCCGGTATCGTCACTCGCTTTGGGTGACCGTTCAGTACACAGGCTACGAGAGCACTGAGTCCTGTCGTAGCCTGTGTACTGAACGGTCACCCAAACAGAGTGACGATACCAGAGGTTGTGTTAATACAATTGTCCTCCTGAAGATGAGCACAATAGCATTCTAAACATGTGGAGGAATGTAATAAATGTATTAAAATAAAGAAGTTGGTACAAAAAACTATCATTATATTAGGATGCACCGTCAACAAAACGTAAAAATAAGCGCTGAAGTTGATACCGAAATGAAGTGGAATTATCCACAAACTAATTCAGTTTTCTCTCTACCTTTGCGTGTTCTGGTCTGACATCATCGTCAGTTATTGGTTTACAAGGGCCACAGAGGCAGAAGACGTGCCATCAGTAATCCGTCCGTGATCCGGACACAATAAATACCCGATCGTTAAATTAAAGTGTGAACCCTAATGTTATGCCCTGCGTGCTACACGACAAAGGTTGGATTCGTGGCATGGATGCAATTTTGGAATTTCCTTATTCGCCGCCGCTATATACACATCGGTTCTGAGACCCAGCCGGCGCTAATAAGGACCGACTCTCCAAATGTCAGCTGTAGAGAAGTTCGTCGCGATATTTCTCAGCCCCTCCTTTACCTTCAGGCTACGGGTGTTTATTTTTATATTTCTTAGCTATTGAATATCCGAGAGATGCCACCGCTTCAATATTACCTGACTTCTGCAGTTGAAATGGTATTGTAAATTAATATAAGAATCGTTATATCCAATAAATAGCGAAAAGCGCACTCACATATTATTAAGTAGGAATCATTATCTTAATTGTGACAGAATTTAGTTGCTTTCTTTTACAGCCTGAAATTCAAAATGTCGAGAACACAAACAAACTGCTGTACACATTACCGATATGCAGTCAACAGTAACAGCTGCAACAGTACCGCAGTGTAAATGTATAGTGTTTGGTTTTTCCGACCGGCCTTTGTTTACGCGCACTTAATTAATGGCTGCGATTCGTTTAGAACACTTTTCAACCCCTCCCTTATTCCCTTCTGCACCACAACTTGTATACGTAAACATACATAAAGTTAATGCACTGAAAATTTGTTTCCCACGGATCTGCCAGTGTTTGTGCTGTACTGTGCCACTTTGTACAGTTCGTTGTTCTATGGAAACCCGTGAGCTGCTTGCCAGTCCAGTTGAACGAGAATGAGACTAGAGGCTTCAGCAGTGTCGGTCGGCCATTCGTGTACAGTTCATATCTATGTCCATTCTTTGTCTGTCTGTCTGTCTGTGTAATTGAAATTCGAAACTCCTTTGTGAATTTCGATTGTGTTTGCTATTGGCGGTCTATAATAGAAGTTGCTGGACGAAGTTTATTATAATCCCTATCGTTTCGTCATAACCCCTAATTTACAGGCAGCCAAAATTTACCTTGGTCCTCGCTGTGAACTTTTCAGAATAGGAGTTGATAACCTTTTCTAAAACCTTTTAGGTGCAGCTCTTCTTTCCATTTTTTTGTTCATGCGACGTGTAAAACAGCGAATACCTAACCAAAGTGGTAACATTGGGATGTTACTTGGGTGAAACATGTGTGGGTCCTTTTATCTCTTTTCCTTTTTACTTAAGGATACAGATTTTCGAAATGTGTCTCTACTTCCGGCGACCGAAGCATCTCGTTTTTTAGCTAATAACTGTACCATAGAAAAGGTTTAACAATTTATATACGTGTAATTTATTTTAAAATATAACCAACATATTTCAAAAAGTCATAACACGCATTAAACAATATTGCTTGTTATTGTATGCGTAATTAGTAGGCTGTAAGGTACTGACGACAGAACTCGGCAACAATCACCACGTGGTTCCTGTGAACTGTATGGCTTATAGGCATGCCAGTGTTGTTTCTGAAGGGCGAAAAAAAGGCAAGTGTTAAAAACAAATGAACCCAGAAATTAATAAATAATCAGAGTGAAAGATATGAAAAAGAAAAAGGGGCGTGTGAGCGGGGATTTATGCATGAAATAATATAGGGTTGTTAGCTTGCGCTTTTGGAGAATAATCCATCAGTGCCCACCTAATGTCATTTGGTTTCCCAGCGTAACTACAGGCATATAAGCGTGCTGTATGTAACATGTGTATGTGTATACGACGAAATGTGAAGTAATCTGACTACTGCGACATCGAGATTGTGGGTACCCCGGGTCATTTTCTTTTCTTTGTTTAATCCCTCTGAAATTGGAAGAATGTGCTTCAAGTATAAAAGTTCTGTTTTTAAACTTCGTATTGAGCGTGTGTCCTTTTCTGTGTGTGCAGAATATTCTAGACATCAGTACCGAGGTTGTTTACTGTGCCTTTTCTAGAAAAATTCTTCTTTTACTTTTTTTCGCATCAGATATTGAAAATAGAAGAGTTCGTGCCTGATTTGGAATAGGGAGAGTATTGGTACCAAAGCGAAAAGAGAAATCCAAATTAATTAGTGCGACATATACAGGAGAGAGAGAGAGAGAACAACTGGCTAGTGGTATCAGTTACATGAAACGGCCATTAAAATACAACATGGCTTGACCACTCTATGGACCCAATGCTATTATGTCCCGAGGGCAGCAGCCATGCAGTTTACAGGTGAGTTGCTGATCGCCACTATTACTGGGATAGCCGGGTTCTAATCTCACTCAAAGCCCCATGTCTTGCACCACATATTGAAATGAATTACAATGACGGAATCATGTGTGTGCCTGTGTGCCTATTTCATCTCTGACGTCACTGGACGACTGTATATCAGATTGTATATCGGATTTCAACGCTAAATACTTCAATGCAGAAAACTTTACGTTGTTCTTTCCTCCACAGTAAATCTGTGCTGTAAACATAGCAGAGAATACATTTTAACTCGAATTTCCAACAAATGGCTCGTCTTCTGAGAATTGATGCGCAATGTAAAAGTGTAGTTGAAGATCCACAACCCGTATGTTAAATATTTCGCGATGTGGTTTGATTAACTTCGAGAAAAAAAATTATGATTCAGTGTTACCTTTATAATGATTAGTGTTGCACAAGTAAATACGTGTTGCACTAAAGAAACCTCAAATTCGATGCTCTATGCAAAACAGAAAAGGCTTATTCCCAGCCGAGTATTCTTGCTTGTTACAAAAGGAAAATACGGGAAACTATACTTGGTGTTCTTCTGTTAATCATCTCTATCACCATCATCGGAAATGTCCAAAAAGTTTAGCTTTAGTTTTAATGTGTCTTTTATGTTTTTGGTGCGGAACATCACGTAGACATACGTCTATCTACCAAATGCATAAATCTGAAATGCCCTTTTGAAACTTCAAGCCCAAATTTGTATTTCAACAATACACTGCTTATGAAACATTCCACAAGGGGTGGATTTGTCTTACGATTTCTTTGTCTCGAGCAGGGAGCCTTAGTCTTCCCGGTACTACCGACACCGAGTTCCCAAAATTATCTCAACTTGCGGACTACTGAGGCGTAACTCGCGGTAATGACTAATGCCTGAAACATAAACTATCCCTTTCCTGCCATTAATGACAATAGAACCAAACTTATGAAAAAACTAAATGAAAAACGTTATGTTCAAATGTGAGCAGAGTCTGCATTACTTTGTTTCAATGTTAGACATTCCATTGTGTTATTTATAATAGAGAATGGTAATTTTATCATAAACTCAACTCTGTTATTAATATTAGTTTATCGTATTATTGTGGCAACATGTTTGGGCTATGTAACACCTGAAGATGAACGTACATGGTCGATACATCTTGCCATAATAATATGACATCAATAATAAAGTTGTTTGTTGATGGTGGAAAGTGCCTACCACGAAATTGTTTCCGATAAACAAATTTTGTAGCATATTAGAAATGTTTAGTAGCAGATCATTTTTCCTTCTAAATTACAACATCAAAATAAAAATAACGGCAAACTCCTAGAGGTCGGCGAACCACTGCTCTGTAGGACATTTTTCCTTTACTTCATCACAAAAGGTGTATTATTTTGTACACAATGAAACCTTTCTTTCATGACGTCCTCAAATGTAAGGATTTGTTTTTGTGCCCACAGACATCAAACGATGGCAACACGACGACCAGCACCTTGTCACTTGTTATTAAGAAGGAGGACGCAGGGAAATACCTGACCTGCCAGGCCAAGAACACCATCTTCCAAAAGGAAGGTCTTGAAGACGGCTGGCAACTTGAAATACAATGTGAGTATTCAGTCTTCACGTGTCACCGTGCTTTGTATGGAAACCATTTTCGATTTGTAAGTTGGTGTGCGCATGCCTAATTCGATTCGAAGATTTCAAACTTTCCTGCAGTTTCACAAATGGACGCAGTTCTTGCTTAGTAAGATTCGTGTTTATGAGGAATTATTGATGGATTATCGGAAATCTTTGATGAGCTTCAGTGGTTCTAAAGTATGGAAGGAGCTGTGAAAGTGTTCATGTATATTTAACAGGTAAACACTTGTTATTAGGCGGGTTAAGTGGTTGGGTGGATGGATAGGCAGGCAGACAGAATGGCTGGTTCATTCATTAATACATTCATTTTTGGATCGACTGATTGGTTCTTAGTTTCAGTTAGGTCTTCGCGACGCCACGTCTGACCGTTCGTGTAAAAACAGTCATTTTTTTAAATTTAATTTCCATTTTTATTGATGCGACTCCTTGTTCAAGGAGAATTCACTGTATTGATTCAGGGTGAAAACTTCAGAGCCTGCATTATTCTTGCTTTAAGTGAAATAACGACCAACAGTGGCGATAAACAGGAGAATGGCGATATTAATCTTGAGGAAATAAACATTTGAAAAAATCTAGTCTGGGTCTTTTTAAAGTTACAATTTCATGTTTCTCCTGTAAGGTGAATAAAAACACGAAAATGGGCTAACTTCATTTGGAATCTCCCGAATATGAATCAAAACATGTATTCGTTTACCATTATTGTTACTTTTGTTTGCTTTTATTATCTTTATATATTTTTTATTTTTCTGTCTTTGTTTCTTAGATCGTTTCATTCTATGCTTGTTTCTTCAATTCCCCATTCTTTACTTTCAGCAGAATTAAATTTGTTTCTTTTTTTCGTGCGGTCGCCTCTTCATATAATAATATAAACAGCCAACTAGATGCAACGATAACAACCGGCGATGCTGCCAGCAGGCAGCATCGTAGGTGCATTGTACCACAAGCTGTAAACACGGTGTAATGCTCCTGAGAATGGGCGAAATTATCGCCCGAAACATGTTGAGCTGCTTGTAATTATCAATAAAATTTGTTATCGTTGCATCTATTTGGCTGTTTATATTATCGTATCAATGATGCACGGTCACAGAAACATCAAAATCAAAAATAAAAGCCTCTACGTATGTCTGCATTGTAGACAAAATTTACACTTCAGTATAACAAAAGATTTCACAAACCCGAGCTACAGGTGCATTATAAAAATGCGTCATATTCTTCTTTTAATTATATATGTATTTTCAATTTTCGAGTTTAAGGCAGATGAAGGGTTTGAAACTGTTTAGCTACAACGCAAACATATAAACAATGAGAACATGAAGAAGGTGAAATGTAATGGTTTATCCGCAAATCCTTCCCATCTGAAGTACTTCCGAATTATGCACGAAGATTCAATGGTACTTCACAGAAAATATTTCCTTACTCTGTTGCAAAGACCAATCAATTGCTGCTCTTTAGGGGGAAAACGTGTTGATTATGAAAATATTACGAAGAAAACAAGTACGTTGTTCGTAAGAAACTCTCTCTGAGCAAGTGGTTCCACCTTATGTTTACTGATTTTACGGTCCTTCCTCAAGACATAAATAATTCTTGAGGAACTGATAGTCTGTCATCTGTCTACGACATTATTCTGTCTTTCATGGTTCCCGTAATTTCACATACCCTTGTCTAAATAGAAAATATGAATCCAGTCCACACTGCCCCTGCCGTTTGCTCAAGATCCGTCTAAATACCTCCCTCCCATCTATTCATATCCGCCAACTTGCCCTTTCCATTCACATCCTACGACCAAAGCTGTATTAAGTATATAATTTCTTCCAAGCTTTATACTTGATGTCAACATAATATTCCTTGATTTGACCACCTTAATAATATTTGGTGAAGATTATGTACTGAAAAGCTCATTATCGTTTAGTTTTATGCCCCTATTCCCCCCTTTTACTTGTTCTTTTTCCGTCTGAAATATTTTCAGAATTGTCTTCTCATTGTTATTTTGAACTTCCTTTGTGATCCGTTTTTTTTAAGTTTTACATTAATATCATTTTCCCATGTTCTTCATATAATTCCAATTGGTTCTTTTACGTTTGGTTTCCAAGTAAAATAATTTACCTGCGTAGTTTGTTTCCACAGTCCCAGTTACTTATCCTGCCCATTAAACTTACTGCACTAAGAAGACATTAATATTACACAAATAGTGAAGTAACGTTAGCAATGTACGCAGATGTTTAGATGTCTTTCACTTCTGTAATCATATCCAATTCAGTTTCCATTTCCGATTATTGGATCAACAGGTTCTCTGCGGGTATTTAGGCACTAGACGGTGGTCTGTTATTTCCGTAAGAGTAACCCACAGACCAACCCATCTGCCATTAAAGTGGGGTTCTCCCTGGAGACGTAGCGATTGGTTTAATTAGACTGGTCCTCTTTTAAGCCTGCGCATTTTTCTGATCTTGAACAAAACTCTGTATGAACGTTGAATAATTGATATGGGGTTCTACAGAAATTAAAAATGTACAAGTTGGAATATTGTCCTGGACAGGGATTCCAGTTTCCCTTCAACACTGAGAGCCCCAAATTTCATAACTGACAAAAGGTAATATTAGCCAAGTGATTAAATGCAGGATTATTTATTGACGCTTCTCAGATTCATAAATCATACACTTACAGACTCGGATGGTTGAATGACAGTGAATATCAAATTGGTAAGGACATGAAATGAAGCAGCTGTGAACTACATTAAGGTATTCTTACTACTAAGTATTTAGGAACCAGTCCAGGTGATGAAAATCGAAAACTTTACCTGCCGAAAAGAACCGAATTCAACGACAAGCAGTAAAAAAAAAATAACTATAAACATTTGCAAATCTGAATTTTAGTCACGAGGCCACAACGCTGGCAGTATTTGTGCTCAGTACTTTAAGCTGGTTATTACAAACAAATGTACGTACGTAAAAGATGAATTATTATAAACGAATAATAAAACACCCAAAACAAAAGCTATTTATTAGATTTTTTCAGAATACTACCCCGAATTGTAAACGTCAGCCACAAGACAAAAGTAAGCGTAAGCATCCTGTAACTTCTGGGATGTTAAGCAGCGTAGTTTGGTAGTTAGTTACCGATAGGTAGTCCCGAAACATCGGTGACTGCAAATCTACGCCGCGTAATGTCTCAGAAGAGCGAAGATCTCATATACACCGCAGCGGAAGTCTGAAATCACCCATCCAGTAACTTCCTGAACACCAAGTTCCCAAGCACTTTCAACCCATTCGAGCAAGCTAGTTGTACAACAGTGCTCTGGACTTGTATTCTGGAAAAATCTTTTTCGGAACTTACACATATTGTTTGTAAATAAAACCAACTTGGTACATAATTTATTCTTAGTATATTTATCAATCTCTACATGTTTCGGGCGGCTGTGGGACCATCATCAGGAGAAACAACTGTGTTTTACTACACTTGGTACTTGTTATTCTGTGTGGATGACTGTCTGGTATGCAGGAGCATATGCTTCTGCATACCAGACAGTCATTCACACAGAATAACAAGTACCAAGTGTAGTAAAACACAGTTGTTTCTCCTAATGATGGGCCCACAGCCGCCCGAAACATGTAGAGATTGATAAATATACTAAGAATAAATTGTATACCAAGTTGGTTTTATTTGCAAGATTATAGAGATGAACGGTCAACAAAACATAAAATTGACATGTATTGGTTCAGGTGTTTCGTCATTTTTTCCCATTCTCTCCAATCTAACGCAAAATAATATTTCGAATTGGCGACGACCATTTTCTCAATCTACTCACTACTCCTGAACAACTTCCAAAATTATTGTACAGTGCTCTGTAAAATGTTCTGTTTAAACCGTGCCGTTTTCGGAAACTAATGTTTCCACCCAATCAATGAACACTTCCATAGACGTGATAACTGGTTTGTTCCCAACGCCATAAAATAATCACAAAAGTTGCAATTCACTGTCCCATTATACAATGTTATTAGCTAAATATAACATTAAATATACAAAATTTGTAGGACTTCAATTTTGTGCAGTAATCAAGTAGGCTTTATGAGTTCTGCCCAGAAATACTTATTGTGAATTATCATGATGTCTAAGTCTTGTGAAGTGTCTCTTCGTTGAGTTCTGCCACAAATACAGAGGGCGCCAAAAAAGCATATACACATTTTAAGAAGGAAAAAACTGTATTAAAATTGTAATACTCAGTTTACACCGATAACAAAAGATGAATACAAGTCACGTTTGACTTCTGCAATTACTAAAGGTGCTCAAAGTGGTTACCATCAGCGTCTAGACGCTTCTGATTACGGCGAAATACTGCTTGCGCAACGTTGACCAAAGTGTCCACGTTTACCGTTGCGTGCAATTGTTAGGCGTGTTGGAGGTTCTGTTGCATACTGACGCCTCCATTGTCGTACTTCCACAACGTTTTCGAATTTCAAATACCACTTCAAAATGATCTTGCCCTCCTCGAATGACAACCGTTCTTCCGCCATTTTCTTTGACTGTCCTGCCTGTCGCATGGTGACGCTAGCATTCATTTGATTAACGCCATCTTTTGAGCGAACGTCCTGCTACACATTGCTACCATAATTATTTCAACTTCGAAAAGTAATACATAGATAACATCTCTTAAAATGTGTATGCATTTTTGCCACCCCCTGTATATTCTGTTGATTTCTCACTTCTTTGCATTTAAAATTATTTCCTGACCGCTCGTTTTCAAGCACTTGCGCAGCTTTTTTTTAAGTAATTATTTTCTCTATGTGATTCTCGTGAAAACTGTGGAATGTAAAGCCGTGGTTCTTTTCAGGGCTAAGCGTGATATATTTCCGCGCTGTTCATGACGGTCGACATTCATAATGCGGAATGTGGGACCCCCGGTAGGGCAGCCATCTGGCCGTGATGGCTCTGCGAATTGCGTCACGTTTTCTTACTCTCGATCCAGGTCAGAGGCAGCAAATAAATGTCGACTTGTCAAGCTGCCTTTGCCCCCGATTCGTCTGCACCCTACAGTCTTTTTGACCAGTTTCTTTCCGTATATAAACCAAATAAGGCTTGTCGCCCCAGTCTGTTAGTCTGAATGCTAACGGGCACCGTGTGTGGATAGTCTTGCTTTTTAAACAACGTCTGCTCACATTTGCTCTTCATGTAACATTCAGTAGAATTTCAGGTGTGAATTACAATGTAGAAGAAGTTAGCATTGATGTGTTTTAATACAGTAGCGGGCATGGGAAAAAGTACAAAGTTTTTTTATATCTCGTTACGTGTAATAACTTATGTTCAGAAAACCCTTGATGTGGGCGAGTCACACCAGGTGTTAGCAGTTGAGAAAGACTATATCCTGTGTGAGTTACGCGCTGAGTGTTAGAAACTGCTTTTATAATTGAGACAGTGTGTGTGTTCTGTATGGTGTACGACGCGGCATGCACCGTATAGTACAGCACGCCACCAGATGGAAGCACTGCGATAGGTGAAATTGACATTTAGTATGACGGTCGCTCTTAGGATGAGCGCACAAAAACAGCCCAAAAACTTTCTTTCATAATTAATTTTAATTCTATTTCAGTTGTGTGGAGCTTAATTTGAAGGAGCTGATCCCGTCGTGCAATGGAACATTCCACAAGAAATCTAAATATTCCATTCATCACAGCTGTGCCTATTCAAAAGAGTAGCTACATGCTTCAGTCACAATTGACAGTCTTCGGGCTGACATACAATATATACAAGAAGGTTTAATGTAATAGATATAAGTTGGTCATTCGTATTTTGCTCTGTGTGATCCCACTAGTCTACATTTATTACAAGGAAATAATTGTAAAGTTGTTTGTTCAGTGTGTAGCTGAATGACGATTTTTAAAGTTTCCTGAGTTTTATGTTTTATGTGTTGCATTTTGCCCTGTTTAAACTGTGTGTTATAGCCCCATGATGTCCAGTTGTGCCGAAATATGTAGCTACTCTCGTCAATAAACACAGTTGTGTTGGACGGACTATCTGTTGGATATGTTATCATATGAATCTTGCGTAGTCTGTTCTGTATATTTATTATACAATACTAATTTCATACTCGCAAAATATGCTTTTTTCCGGGTTAAAAATTGTCCACAAATTGCACATTTACGAAGGGCAGACGGTGTACACTAATATCAGCCAGGGTTCCTGGAGAAAAAATGTGAGAGAAATATGCAGCCGCCATTACTGAGACTTCAGACAGCAGGTAATAGGATTGTGTGTTAATGTATCGTGGAATTTCGTACTTCAGTGAAGGAAGTACTATAGTTGCCTATATATGAAGATGGGTAATTTCACGAGATGATCTGCACTCGTCCCAGCGTTGTTCGGGTGACCAAATAGAGAAGAATAAGATGGGCGGGGCATATAGCACGTATGGGGAGAGGAGAGGTTTATACAGGGTTTTGGTGGGGAAACCTGAGGGAAAATCCACTTGGAATACCAAAGCGTAGATAGGGGCATAATATTAAGATGGATCTTCAGGAAGTGGGATGTGGGGGTTTGGACTGGATCGAGCTGACTTAGGATTGGGACAGGTGGCGGGCTCTTGTGAATGCGGTAATGAATATTTGGGTTCCATAAAATGCAGGGAATTTCTTGACTAGCTGAGAATCTGTTAGTTTCTCAGGAATGGCTTTGCTCCATGGAGTAAGTAAGTAAGTAAGTGAGTAACTAAGTAAGTTCACGAGTTAATGAATTACAAAAGACAAAGGAAAGACACGATACAGATTTTTCCCCTTACTGTATGATAACAGCAGTGTATCAGTTTGAAGACGACGGTGATACAGCCATCAGTGCTATGAAACTTCCAAAGAAAATGTCCACATGATTGCCCTTTTTCTTAAGATTTATCGCAAAGACAGTATGTATAGCAAGTTCAAGGACAAGTTACAAACTTTTTCCCTTAACCAATTTGAATAAATATTTACACAGTGGCATTAGTTTAATAAAAGTGACTGTAAATAGGAGCAGTGAAAAACTATATAAAAACACCGCAAATTGCCTCCTTCGAACCAAACGTAATCACGTCTTTGAGAATCAACAAAGGTTGTAACTTTAGGAAACTTACGTGAACCCCACCGATACTTAATGTTTTCATTTTCATTATTATCCTCTCGTGTAGAACGTATTCTGTCACGTATCAGTTCCCATTAGAGTTTCCTGGCATATATTTCACCGGTTTTTTCACATTTCACTTTCCTGCTAAATGTCCCAATATCTCATTCTTGAATTAATCATTGTAATATTATTAGTTGTAGACGGTCAAATTACGAATATTTTCGTTTTGAAATTTTTTCTAGTCTTTTGTTCACTTTTCTGTCTTAAGTCTCAGCGCTTTCCCTCAGACAGTCAATAAATGTTGTAATTCGAAACGTCAATTTCAAAATATTCTGCAATGCTAAATTTGGTTGCGGGTGGTTTTTGCCTCAGAATCTCTGCGTTTTGTTTTTTGCATTGTGCTGATGGGTCGAATGTAATTCACAACTCTGAAAGACAAATGTGAAAATAATGGGCCACAGACCGTATATTGGCTGTCGGCAGCAGGCACTTGGAAGATTAATTGACATTGCAGGCCATTCGTTACATATGCAGCCCCCTAATTTTTAAGCTGCAGATAAACATGTAATTGATATCACACACATTTGCAAGCTCGTGGTAGTCTCCACCAGCAACTGGGGGAAAAAAACTGTAAAATAATCCAGAAACGTACACAAATGCATAACCACATACACAAATGTGCAACCATACGTATATATACAGTGCACATTTAAATCGACATTAATTCATGGCAGCTATAGAAAAGTTCTTGTATAATCAGATATGTGTTGTGGAATTCAGGTATTTCTATCGTTTCGGAACTTATTTGGCGAATATTTTTGTGACTGATTTATTGTATTGATTGGTTTCATCCAGTTGTGCGAATAAACATTATTAGAAAGGACGCGTTAGTTGGACAGACTTTATTTTACACTACACTTATGTGACCTTTAGACTATATGTCCTGACTAATTGCCAGGCCGAAACGTCGTCCAATATAAGCAGAAAATATGCACTCAAATTTCAATAGCAGGCTTAACGAAAACATGTTTGGTATTACCAATTCTGCACGGAACTCCGCAGTTAATAAAGTGAAGGTCCCGAACATTCATATTGCACACGTGTTTACTTTCTGATTTAATGGCTCGTTCACATACATACATACATACATACATACATAATACATACGTACATACATACATACATACATACGTACGTACATACATACATACACACACACATACATACATACATACATAAATACATAATACATACGTACATACATACATACGTACGTACGTACATACATACACACACACACATACACACATACATACATACACACACACACGTACATACGTACGTACATACATACATACATACATACATACATACATACATAC
>Ga0123355_10004792_pt1 | contig 19691 bp, 21 predicted proteins | sample TergutEmb28metaG_3_FD_89872 | JGI IMG/M metagenome (GOLD analysis project Ga0123355, IMG submission 89872) | Embiratermes neotenicus P1 segment gut microbial communities from Petit-Saut dam, French Guiana - Emb289 P1 | ecosystem: Host-associated > Arthropoda: Insects > Digestive system > Gut ...
ATGAATTGCAAAGTGAAACTTACTTCTCAGCTCCATGGCCCTCTGACAGCCTTGCCATACTTAACTACGGACTGCCATTCTTCCCTATGAAGTGCTTTCTGTCATCATCTCTTAAATTTCATTTCCGTTACATCCTTCTCCATATCTCCAATCCATTTATTTCTAGGTCTTTCCCCTCTTCTACTTCCCTAAGTTTTTACTCTAAAACACTAAAAATCTCCTTCCTTGATCCATTATTACTACATAACCAATATATTCGAATCTTTTAATTTTAATGCCTGTTACTCTGTCCAGATATTTATACAGCTCCCCCATTTCCTGACCACATCTAACTATCCATATTCCTCGCTCTACCGCAGGTCCATATGCCCTTAACATTTTTCTGTACCATATACCCACTCTTTATATATCCATCTCATTCACAGCACATGTTCACAATGTAACACATGATATATTTTGTTTTTTGTTACAGAAGAGGAAAAGAAAAAGAAAAGTGTCATTTTAGAAGAAACATTGGAGGATGTGGAGCGAGGTTGTAACTGCGGCGACAGAAATCTGATTTGAGAATACTCTCTTGTAACTAAGAGTTTTTATGACGCAGTATATAACGTTAAATTTTAACCGATGCTGACTTACGTCACAGATGAAAGAAAATATATATTCGCTTAAAGAATAATAGAACAGATATTGATCGGCAGACAATTCCAGTGCAAAAGTCACATGGCATTAAACTTGGACTGCTGTGTGCTGTCAGTGTAACAGTAGCATTCGAACACTGCATCCTTTGGATAAAATTATTTCAGACAGACACAACATGCATAATATCATTTCATGATTTCTTTTGAAAATGTAAGTAAAGATAGGAGGAATTCCTGATCGAACGGAAAGACGGTGCGAATGCTTATGTTAACAGATTTGTTGAACGAATAACTAGCTGCCGTTTTGCAGTCTGCTAATTCCACAAATCCGACACCTAGTGAATATTGACTTACTTTGAAGGATAGATTTCCTAAAATAATAAACACACAAATGAAGACCTTAAACAAAATTTTAATCTCGCAAAGTCAGCAGATTCTAACACGAAATTCAAACATTTCTGAATGCCGTATTGACAGGGTATCAAAAAGGTTTGTGATTTGAAGAAGATATTTTTCAGCACCAGTCTTAATGTCTTTAAGTCACACCAAAGCTAGCTACTGTTGATCCAGTAAAAGTATTCTGTTTTCAGAGGAAAAATCTAAATCATGCACAACAGTGTATCTTGCTTCAGTGTGTCTGCCGTTCAATAGATGTAGAGAGGTTGAGTGGGTCTTACCTCTACATGATGCACAGATCCCCACAACCAACTGAAGACCTTCCTAGCGTCGCTGATGCGGTTGTTTCTGACGTACCACACCGGACTCTCGTGCAGAAAACTATAGCCGACTAGGGCTATCAATGCAATAACAGCTCCCAGATATGCTGATATTTTCAAACTGATATTGAAACCAATTTGAGTAATCAGAATGAATCCTATATTGTATGTCAGGAGGATGCAGGCAGAGAGAGTTCCTCTTAGCCTGGGATCAGCCATCTCTTGCAGATGGAACTGTAACAAATGAAACATTACTTACCCACCAGCATGTATAACACTCAGAATATCATCACATTTCCACATCTTGTGCGATTCTTTATTCGGTGAACAACATTCCGTTAAACTCTACAGAATCTCAGCTCTTGATAAGCCTTATATGAACAACAAAGCAATGCGCTGCCAACACACATACAGTGTACAGTTATACGCAGCACTGACAGACAGTCAATCACAGTTACGTTATGCTGTTTAACTCATTTCATTTAATGCTAATTATTTCCGCCTTTTTGCCAAGCCGTCATCAGGCAGTACGAATTACACAAACAATACCCATCCTGCACATTACATAAAATATGCCATAAACACAGTTGTGAACTCGAAAGTATAGGGAGACTTATCAAGAGGAAGTCTCAGTAGGTAGCATCATAACAGTAAATTATACAATACACGTATGTCATGTGCCGCATCCGTCCATGTGTGGCTCTACGGCCCCTCGCGGACCCTGTCTTCCCACTAAGGCAACACCACTCTTCTGTTTCCACTGCTCACCTCCACAGACCTGTTATTCCTAGGATCTGCAATTCAACCCCTGGACAACTTTCCCCTTTCTTTTTTTTGTTTTTCCTACTGTAAGTTTGTTGGGGAATTTCTCATTGAGAATCTCTTTTTCCTGAGGGGATCCTTTCATTTTTCATTCTCAAGATGTAACACGCCCATCCTTATTTACTTACTTACTCCATGGAGCAGAGTCCTTCTTGATAAGATAACTGGTTCTTCAGTTAGTCAAGAATTTCTCCGCACTTTATGAAACCCGAAGGTTCATCACCGTTTTCACAAGTGCCCTCCATCAGTCTGTATCCTGAGCCAACTCCATCCAGTCTCAATCCCCACCCACTTCCCGAAGATACATCTTAATATTATCCTCCCATTTACGTCTAGGTCTCTCCAATGGTCTCTTTCCCTCAGTTTCCCGCACTAGAACCCTGTACACAACTCTTCCCTCATTCATACGCGCCACATGACCCGCCCATCACATTCTTCTCGATTTTACCACTCGCACAATATTGGGTAAGGGGTAAAAATACCTAAGCTCTTCATTATGTAATTTTCTCCATTACCCTGTTAACTCGTCCCTCTTAGGCTCAAATACTCTTCTCAACACCCTGTTCTCAAACACCCTCAGCCTACGTTTCTCTCTCAATGTCAGCGACCAAGTTTCACACCCATACAGGATATCGGGCAGAAATATAGTTCTATAAATCTTGATTTTTAAATTTTTGGTCAGCAACCTGGATGACAGAAGATTCTGAACCGTATAATAACACGTATTCCCTGACTTCAGCCTGCTCTTAATTTCTTCCTGAATAGAATTTTGATTTGTTAACGTTGTTCCCAAATATTTGATCTCATCCACCCTCTCAGTGGAACTATTATCAGTCTTCATACTGTGAATTCGTCCTACGTTCTGATCTCGAGACACGGTCATGTACTTAGTTTTATGAGCATGTACTTCTAGTCCAATCACCTTAGTAGCAGCTACTAAAGCTTCTGCATTTTTCTTTACAGTATCTACACTTCCTCCCAATATATTAACATCATCGACATAAGCCAGAAGCTGGTGTGTACCATTTAATTTCAAGCCATCCCAGTTTACCTGAACCCTCCTAATGGCGTACTCCAAGGCAAAGTTGAAAATAAATGGCGATAGAGCATCTCCCTCTTTCAAACCTTTCCTAATAGGAAATATGTCAGAAAAATTCTTGCCTACCCGGACTTTACTATACGATTCAGTCAGACCGATTTTTATTAGCTTAACCGGTTTCTGGGGAACACCAAACTCAATAAGAATAACATATAAAACCCCCGTCCTAACTGAATCATAAGATTTCTTGAAATCTATATAGACCTACTGCCCTGCTTCATTTTATTCCCATTTCTTCTCAAGGATTTGACGAATGCAGTATATATGATCAGTAGTTTACCTGTTGCGTCGGAATCCACACTGATGATCCCCAATAACGTCCTCCGCATATGGAATTAACCTTGAGAGAAGGATGTTGGACAAAATGTTGTACGTACTTGGCAAGAGTGATATGCCCCTATAATTATTACAATCTGTTTTATTGCACTTCTTATATGTAGGTACTATAATCGACTCCTTCCATTCTTCAGACAATTCCTCCTTATTCCAAATAGAAATAATAAGTTTTAGAATCTCACCACAAATTGTCCTACACCCTGCTTTAATCAATTCTGCTGGGACCTGATCAATACCTGGTTGTTTGTGATTTTTTAGCTTTCCAATAACCAACTCAAACTCAAAGGAACTTGGCTCAGGCACTAGTGGTTCTACTGTGTGTATATCTGACCGCCTAACGTCATTATCCTCATGCACATTCAATAGATGGGGGAAATAGTTCCTCCAACTTGCCATAATACTGTGGGTGGCTGCAAACAACTCTCCTTTCTCGTCTTTTACTATAATAGTTCTAGTGTCTTATCCCTTCTTAAAGTCATTAAGACACCTATGCATATCCCTGTAATTGTTTACCTTACTGTTAGTTTCCATTACCACAATTTTAGACTACAGATATGCATTCTTTTTGTTCCTAAAATGTCTGCTAGCACTACGTCTTACATTGTTCAGATTATATACATTGCCTTAGCTTGGATCCTTTATCCACTATATTTTAGCCTGCTTCCTATTATCTAAGAAATCTACACATTCTTAATCAAACCATGGTTTATTTTGCTTCCATTCGTGCAGAACTAAGCTCTCTTTAGCTGAGGTTTTGATATTCTTTTTAATGTTTTCCCAAGCTCTATTAACGTTCTCGTCTCCATCTATGTTCTCCAAAGCTCTAAACCTGTTTCTAATCTCAATCTGATTCTTTTCCTTAACCCCCAGCTCATTTAGCTTCCTCAAATTAAATCTTTCCCCATCAAAATTCTGTGCGGCTTGTTTACGTACAGCTAACCATTCCCTTAATTTTGCAACCACCAGATAGTGATCAGTATCACAATCAACTCCCCTGAAACTTCGTGAATCTAGTATGCTCGAATGCCATCTTCTAACTATCAATCCGTGGTCAATCTGGTTGTGAGTCTTACCATCAAGAGAGGTCCGGATGTACTTATGAATGTTTCGGTGGGGGAACATCTTGCTTTTAACGATTAGATTTTTGGATGTGGCAAATGTTACTATTCTCACACCATTATCAATATTACCTGATTTAGACTCTCATTCCCCATTGTCGATTTGAAAATATTCTCTCTCCCACTTTTGAATAAAAATCTCCTAATAGAATTTTCATATGGTACTTAGGGAAATGATCAAAAACCTGCTCTATTCCCTCACAAAATCCATCTTTTGAATCATCACATTTCCCTTCACTTGGTGCACGCACATTTAGAATTATGATATTACACCAGCAACCAATCAAAACTTTATATGACACACTATCGCTAACAAACACTACTCTCTTAACTGCTGACGCATTTCTTTGGTGTACAAAAATCCTGTTAACCACTGATGATTTTCTTTTCCTATTCCATAGAAAAAACTATAGTCCCCTGCTCTTACCGTGCCCCATTTGTCCCACCTAACCTCCTGCACCACCAATATATCTAACTTGAACCTGGCTAATTCCCTGGCCCCTGCCGTAAGTGAACCTGCGCTATACAGGCTCCTAACATTCCACTTACCCAATGAAACGTCCGTTTTCCTGCTGCTTGATACCTCCTCTAGAAACACTCCCCACCGGAAATCCGAGTGTTGGATTAGTTTACCTCTGGATTGTTTAGTCTCCAGAGGAAGCATTTCGCCTTGTGAATAATTCTTAACAGTGTTATTCAAGAGAAGGGTTTGTTAGCACCTCGCCCAACCCCCAAGCAAGTGAACCACACCTCGTCGGCTCTCCGCGACTGCTTAATAAATATATTCTCAGCTGCCCTACTTATCGGAGGCCGTTCCTCCATCCGCAAATTAATGACGCGCCATGCCGTGGTGACAGGGACCCACTTATCACGGGACACGCCCTTACTTGTCTTCTAATTTCAATATCATACACTTCATTTAGCCCTTTGGCTATTCCATTTAGAACGTCAGCACAATTTCCCCTGTACTGGCCACATATTGTTCTTAATATTTTCCTTCAACTTGCACTTCATAGATCCTTTAACTAAGTTACAAAAACCAGCAGAGCAGTACTGGCAAAATATAAAGAGAAGAAACATTTGCATTAATTTATCCTCGACTGTACCAAATTCCAAATATGTTAAATGCCATTACTTAGCTGGATGAGGATACATGTGTGAAGGTATTGGTTATGGAAAGTGGGGAAATGATTTATCTGAATTTGGAATACAGTAGAAGGTAAAATATGTTGTGTTGTTTGTTATAAATGAGTACGAATGACGGTTATTATAGAAGTACACACTTCTACAAAAGTAAAAACAGCTGAGTCGGATAAAACGTTCCCAACTGGTAAAGTCCACTTTTATAATGTGTTCTTAAAGGAAGCGCTGAAGAAGACGGCATCTTAAGAAGGGATGATTATGGGGAAGCTACAGATTTACAAATCAACCAAAACTGTAAACAAATAAACAATCAACACAACCTTTAAAAAATATTTATTATTGGCGTTATCAATAAACACGTAAATGGTGTAACTTTTTATTGATGAAATAGCCGATAGTGATCCAACGCAATTCATTCACGAGGTTCCTAAAGCACAGGCAACGATGCTGCAGATTCGGTAGGTCTTCTCTGGACGAGTGATCAGCTCGTCGCATAGACCTCTTCCTCATAAAACACAACAATCGGAACAGACAGTCATCCATGTCCGCGGTGAGGTTCGTACCCACAATCTCAGCAGGAAAGCTGCCGCAGACCTACGCCTGATACCGTGTGGCCACTGGGATCGTTTCGTGTATAATTGCGTAAGTAAAAGTTCTGTCTGTAGATACAGAATGTCACTTGTAGATATTTATAGAAAAAAATATATGACTTTTACTATATTCTAATTTCAGTTATTACAAATCACCATCTCCTATAACAAATATCTACGTCAATAATCTAATAAAATTGCTGCTATAAACATACAAACTACTTAATAATTCTCTTTTGTGTTGTAATTTCACTGTACTGTAACCCAGAAACAAATCTACATTCCAAGAAAAGCACCCTTTGGAACACGGTAACATGGAAAAGCACTAAACCTCAATTTTCACAAAAAGAGAAGCAGAGATGCTCCTCACCTCTGTCGGTATATTCACCTTCATTACAAACAACACAATCTCAATTTGCAGATTCTTTCATTTCTCTCTAGATATGCAATTTTTTATTCGTTCCGCAAAACTAATTCGCCTGGAAGAAAACAAAATTCAGTTTTGCGACATTCGTAATAATTTGAGTCATTAATCTTTTGACCCGAAGCGGTACGAGACTTTTTTCAGTGTCTTTCCCTAAGGACGATTTATTTCCATAGCTATTTTATTTAATTTTGACAAGCAAGTATTGTGCAAAGTTGCATAATGAAGACAGTCCTGCAGATGGTGGAACAGCCTCTTCCTTAGCATGAAATATCCCGTAATTCCAAAGAATTCTTTTAGGAATGTCAATTCTGCAATATAAATCACCGATACCATAGTGGGAGTGAGAATTCACTTAGGCCATTTCGAGATCCCAGAGCCATTCCTGTCGGATAATTACCAAGGGCAGACACACAGCTCATAGACACAGAAAGTTGTAATTTGCAGACAATTCGCAACGCACACATTGACTATCAAATTTCTTATACGAGGAAGTGCAGCTTTTGTAAGATGGCCGTGAACATTTATGAAGACTGTAAACTCAAATAACGTTTATTAAATAGAATAATAATATATTGTGGATTTATGTACAAATGTATGGTACTTCCAGTACCAGTTACATTCCTGTTCATAATCGGTATACCGTTTAAGTCCTGTCGAAAGACAGCATCGTCCACCGCTCGAGCCATATTTTCAACTCAAAGTCGCAGCAATTCCACTTGCTGTAATTGAAAATCTTGGCGAGGGTCCCTTTAGTAAGAAGTACAGTATGAAAATTGACCGGTAACATTTGTGCCGATCGGCAGTGACTCCCGAACGTTGTCTTACTGTGGACAGCGGTAACAATTGATGCCCAACATGCAATCCATCCCACGACCCTAAGTCTCAGAATCTCACAAATACTGTCCGGAATTTGTTTGTGAAAGCCTCTTGTTGTAAAGGATGGATTTGATTTTCTAAATTACATAACTGAAGGGTGACTGTTAGTTGTCTACGTATTGCTTTGTAAATGAACATTTCAGTGTTATTACCTTCTTGAAAAAACGGGAATTTGATTTCACAGTTACGCACAAAACTGGTTTCATCATACACAATGCTGTACAGTGCGTTATTTACAGTATTGCTTTAACATAATATTATGTGAGACTACGAGGAAAATAAATTATCATAATAATTAATATAAATGAGTAGTGTAAAAGAGTTAACAACCTAGAATTAATATAGTAAAGATTGGAAAGCTTGATTGATTTACAAACTCTCAAATAATTTTTTTAGGTAGAGGAACCATTTCTCTGAGCTACTGAATGCACGTGGGGTTAATGACGTTAGGCAGGGAGAAATATGTACAGCAGAGACAATAGTGCCTGTTCCCAGTGCTTTTGTTTTTTAGATGGCTATTATAAGATAAAAAGCCACAAATTACCGGGTGTTAAATTACAAGAGAATTGATTAAAGCAGCAGGTTGGACAATTCGTTCTGATTTCAATAAAATTACTACTTCTAATTAGAGTAAGCAGGAATTGGCTGCGGAATGTAAGGCATAATCTTTGTACCTGTTTATAACGTGGGTGTAAAAACAGATTGTAATCATTATAGAGGCATTTCGACTTTTTCCACTACTTACGAAATGTTATCCACCAATGTTAGCGTGAATTTCGACCCAACAGATCAACTAATGTTCTTATATTCCACATTCTTCAGATACTTGAGAATAAAGAAGAAGCACAATGAAGCAGTACATCAGCTGGTTATAAACATCGAGAAAACCCATTATTCATTTAGCAGTGTGGTCTTTTATACTACTGTCAATGTGTTTGGTATCCACGTGATACTAGTAAGGATAACAAAATTGTATCTGAATGAAATCTACTGCAGATACTATTTACGAAAATGTTGTTTGACATGTTCCTTATTAAGATTTTTTAAAAAGGAGATATTTTATCGCCACTGCTTTCCAAGTTTGCTTTAGAGTAGGACGGTATGAAGTTTCAAGTGAAGGGTTCAGAATATGGGAACAGCACTGCCGAATAAAAATCTTCTTCAGGGAGGGATTTATAGCAGATTGAAGTCAGGAAACTCTTGCTGTCATTCGTTGCAGAATTCTTATCTTCAGTTTATTCCTAAAAATATATAAATATTCATATAGATTATACTGAAATATTTTTTTCCTGCTGTTCTATGTGGGTATGGAACCGTGTGGCTCACACTGCGGGAGGAATGTAAGTTATGGTGTTTGGGATATGGTGTTGAGGGGCATATGTGAGTCTAAGAGGGAGAAGAGTCTGGGGAGTGGAGAAAACTACATAATGAGGAGCTGAATGATCTGTACTGCTCACTAATCATTATTTGGGTGATCAAATGGAGAAGAATGAGGTGGGCGGTTATTGTGGCATGAATGGGGAGAGGAAAGTTGCACACAGAATTTTGGTGGGGAAACCTGAGGGTAAGAATCGCTTGTAACACACAGGTGTCAATTGAAGTAAAATATTGAGATTGATTTTCAGTATTTGGGGTGGATGTGGGCATTGTGTTAGATTTGTCTGTCTCAGAATAGGGTCAGATGGATGGCTGTTATTAAGGCATTAATGAACATTTGGTTTCCATAAAATTCGAGTAAGTTATTGAATAGATTAGAACCTGTTAGCTTTTCAAGAAAGGCTCTGCTCCATGCAGAAACTAAGTGTGTTTGTGCGTGTATGTGTGAGTGTGTGAGTGTGTGTGCGTGTTTTACTATAATTATATATTTGCCCTACACGGTCAAGCAATATTTGTAGTACACTTTTTACCCCTTAAAATATATTATGGGCGCTTTTTCTATGTTCATGTTTCGTTGTCATATATTTTGATATTTTAACCATGTTTCACTTGTTTCTCTGTTTCTTACTTACAAAAATGCCCGGAATGCTGGCGCCTATCCCAAAACCACACATTGCTACCCCTACAAGCAAGAGTGGGTACGTGTGTATAGTTGATACGGCGATTCGTGAGCAGCCAATACAGACAGAGGAAACAGCAATCTGAACAGTTAGCCGTCTGCCACGCAATTCCATCATGATGCCGCTCAGCAGACAGCCCACAGATTTGGTACCAATGTAAATATTGTCTGTGAACAGATAACAGTGCAAAAATAGCGAGGATCTCTAGAAGGCCAGCTCAGCACCTTACAAGTAAACAAAACGGTAAAGTTGTCCAGTACTTAGCACCTTTAAATTGCCCTCAACGACACAGAATAATAGCAAGGCGGTAAATAAAATTTGTCTCATCCAACACATTTAGTTTGTTGCGGGCAAGTTAAATCTCTTTCAAATTCCAAATTTTCCCCCACTCCATACTACGAACAATAATGTTAGTAATGCTTCTATTCGCCATGTGGAAGATGTCAGAAAAGTTTAGGAAATGTAATAATCTGCCTATAGCGTAAAAATTTGATACAAGTGTTTGCTTCTTTCTTATTTCTCTATCCCTGAAATAAGTACTGGACATTAAACAGGTTTCTTTTTCCTTCCATAATTTTTGTTTGAAGTATCTCAAACCCACAAATACTCATTGAGGCATACTAGAAGTAAGAAGATAAATGAATTCAAGCTTTCATGTCAAGTGTCGTTAGTTTGTAAGTTCATAAATAATTTGGATTTTACCAAAATTTTCAGTAAAATTATCCAAATATTAAATGATATAATAATATATTTAGAATTCTTCACTACGGTACGTTCAGGCAGATTAACAGGTATACCGAAAGTGTACTAGAGTTTTGCGTATCACCCTGTACTTGATTGTACAACATTAGTAATCAAACCAACAATTACACTTTATTGTGCAATAATGCGTAACTGTCTACTCTTGCCGGCCACATACTTCATCCCTCATGGCCCATTACCAAGAAGCATTAGTTACATGCATTTACAATTTATGATAATGCGTATCATAACAGCTACTATAGGGTGATAAATATAAAATAAATTTGTCAAAATTTAGAGATAAAATTTACGTAGCTAATACTTGAGCGCGTTGGTGGTGTCTTTGTAAGGACACATGCTACAGAAATTGAGCTCGATATTTAGCGATAAGAGATAAATGTGTGCTACAGTCTTTGTGCTAATGCATGAAAGAATAGTAATAATAATTTCAAAGGGGATTTGTAATAAATAGAATGGGAGGAGGACTAGAATTTTATGCATTAGAATACGGATCGGTACCTGGCTCTATTGAATGTGGTAACACATGCTGATTCCATAATTCGCGGGGTATGTCTTGATTAATTTGGAACTAAAAGCTGGTGAAATGAAATTTGTTATTGCAGGGTTAGTATTTTGGTTAGTTTGTTAATAAATGTTTGAAGACTACGAAAACTCTGTTACTATTTTGTGTAAGTTTTTAAGTATTTTGAAGTACTTTAGCCAGAAGAACGCCTTTTGCGTTTGAAACTTGTTACAGGAATATGTACTGCAGACAATTTAGTTGTGATGAATGTTTGTACTCTTTTTTTCCATTGAAAAATCGTTTACTTGTTTTAAATTCTGGTATTGTATTTTCGTACTTCAGGAAATAAAGTGCAAGACCCGAATTTCAATTTATAAGATCCGGTAATCTCAACATAAAAGACGTGTAAATCTATTTTACCGCAATTTAAATCACTTCCCTTACCGATCCATGACATAACGTCTTCGTCCGCTTCAAAGTCACTGCTCTTTACGTTAAGTTGAGGACCAAGGATGAGTAAATAACCTTCAGTTAAACCTATGCAGGCAGCTGTCAGACACGCCAAAGCAGCAACTGATGCCTGGAAGCACATAGTTACATTATTTACCGTGTCTTCATTGTATGTTGTGAAAACAGTATGTTTATGGCTCCGTCCACTGAATTCACACAACTGTACAACAATTCACTTTTCCAAAAGACGGGCGAGTAGATTTTTATAAAATTCTGCTACCCTAAATGTTCACAAGGAGGTGCAGGGAAATAAATATGTTGTGGAATTGCTAATATTGTTACAAACCGGCAGGATGCACTTTGTCAATCGACAGAGTTAAAAAAGTCTATTCAATTTTAATATTACTAGAAACTTAAACACCATACAATATGCTATGAAGAGTACACAGTTTGGAGAAACAGATTTCAGTGCTGCAAATGGCAGCGTGTTGGTAGATGTGAAGGGTGAATGTTTATTTTTAGAGTACAGTAATTAGCACGTAGCATTGCCATATACTTTACGTAACTTTAAATGTGGATTCTATGTAGGTTAACAAGGGTTAAAATGGGGAAGGTTATTATTGCGTGCATCTCGAGAGGGGAAAATTGAAACAGATCATCAATATGTCACATTCTGTGCAATGTGTCATTATTTAAGTTTGCATCAAATTAAACTAAAATGTTAAAATTATGGATGTTGAACATTCTTTATCGCTTTCGTGAAGGAAGATGTTTGTGCACTGTTTTGACCCATATGTGGGGCAAAACAGGGAACTAGAAAGAATATTGTTAGGAACTAATTGTCAAATATTCATAGTCACTATTGGCTGCATAGCTATAAATGAAACTTACCTGAGGTAAAACGGGACGTGTTAGTTGTTCACATCTTTGTTGTGTGATAAACGGCCTATTAAATTCCGATGCCGGAGGCTCTGTTCGGTCGGTTTCCATTGTGCTCTGTGTGCAGTCAAACCTACAAATATAATGCACTTAGCTGATAAAGCAGTAACAGCCTTTAACAAGCACCAAAATCATGCAGCCCATTAGCAGTTCACGTATTGCCTCTAAACATATGTTAATTTTATGTCATCCAACATATCTATATTCGGGGTTAAGGTGCCACTCAACAGTACAACCGCTCTCACTGTCCGGTATGTTAAGGTGCCGCTCAACTGTACAACCGCTCTCACTGTCCGTTATGTTATGTTGCCGCTAAACTGTGCAACAGCTCTCACTGTCCGGTATTTTAAGGTGCCGCTCAACTGTACAACTGCTCTCACTGTCCGGTATGTTAAGGTGCCGCTCAACTGTACAACCGCTCTCACTGTCCGGTATGTTAAGTTGCCGCTCAACTGTACAACCGCTCTCACTGTCCGGTATGTTAAGGTGCCGCTCAATTGTACAACTGTTCTCACTGTCCGACATGTTAAGGTGCCGCTCAACTGTACAACTGCTCTCACTGTCCGGTACGTTATGTTGCAGCTCAACTGTACAACCGCTCTCACTCTCCGGTATATTAAGGTGCCGCTCAACTGTACAACCGCTCTCACTCTCCTTTTATGTTACGGTGCCGCTCAACTGTACAACCGCTCTCACTGTCCGGTATGTTACAGTGGCATAGTGATTAATTAAGAAAAGGGAAAAATTTACCTCAATATTGCAGAACAAATTACGATAAATGTTGTAAACGTAATAAATAAATTAATCTGTCAGCAAATAAAAGATTGATTTGTGAGAATAAAAAGTAAGTAAATATTGATACGATAAATTTGTTTCATATTTCTGTGCGTACAGAAAATTGTTATATATTTCTTAATATTACAACAGTGTGTATGGAAGTGTAAAGTGGATTTCTTTACAGATTCAATTCTATGAATATATTTTCAACTTGGAAGCATAAAACATGTTCAGAATTGTTGTCCTATTTATTTACTAACAATATGTGTAGATAATCACTTTAGTATCAACGAATCAATTTCCGTAGGCGGTAAAACCTGCTGTTAATTTTGTTTAGTGCTCTACACTTAATGTTGTAATATTTAGCATCATAAAGAAAGGGCAATTTTAAGCTAAAGTTAAGAAAACTTTATGCATTTAGGAGAGAGGCTTATCATTGTTGTCATGGGCAAAGTTATTGAATTGTATACTTTGCAAAATCACATTTTCTTTCTAAGATAATCAGTGTTTACTACCAGAAAGAACGATATGGATTCAGTTCAAGAGAGTAAATATGAAAGTAAGCATATTTCCACCAACGGTGAGATCTATGTATTTGATACACGTACCGTGCATCTTGTACAATTTATTTTCCAGACAAACCAATGCACAATATATACATATATGTACATATTAACAATGTTGTTATGCCCTATGCACTGCTACACGGTTCGATGCAACCGCACAATCTTCAGGCAGTCTTATTCTTCAACTTTGCTATACTTAAAATATCATTAGGTTTTATTTTATAACTTTAACAACGCAGAAGTATAAAATTTCGTGCAGATGATGTGGGTGCATCGAAACTTGTAACAGTATTTAGGGTTCATAAAATGTTGTTTAAATTAATATATGTTTTATGCATTCGTTTAAAAATTTTCCAGAAAGGAATTAGAGAATTTGTATTGAGACCATGGTTAAAGTATGTGATTTTAAACAGACGGTCACAGTCGCCTGTTGCCACACTGTGTGGCCAATATAAATAGCAAGATGTGCGAGAAAATACTTTCAGGACTGGGCGCGTGGAGCGCTAACAGAACATAATAAATGTGTGAGACGTTATGTGCACATAAATTCCTTTATTGTCAATTAGTGGGGAGGGCGATCTAACAAAACTTTGCGATTTTGAGTAACTGGCATTTAAGTGTTAGTTGTATTCACGTCGAGAACTACGGACGAAATTATAGGAAAATTAGGTCAGGTATTTCAAGAGGACTCTCGCTTTAAGATTATCGATATTTATAATATCTGAGGTGTAAGGATCAATAAATGTTGAGACATTTAGCCCGGTATACTACGTATATAAGTGGGTTATATCCTAAGCTAGTTATCGTAAGACAAACTGAAGAGAGCCAACACGGCCGAAACCTGTAGTTGTCCAATTAGCCATTAAATACACCTATGTGACACAGTTGTGTTTTACTACATAGCATTTCCAAAAAAATAAAACCACTTATTTCAAACTTCTAGGGACTTCCGACGACTGCCAGATGATTGCTTATATTTAACGTTGTGTTTGTTCTGTGAGTTTACATCCTCCTTTATTTAAATGTTACTTTTACCTTCGCTCGGATATGGAACATTTATCTCCCTCCTGTTCTGTGAATAGTATCATTTGCTGCAACAAGATCTTATAAAATCTCCACCCACAAATTTGCCAGTAAATATTGCTCTGCACTCCCACTGTCCCTTACTGCACAAAACATGTTTCTCTCACCCATACTGTCAACCATAACAACTAGTCTCCATCGCATTGCGAGATGAAGACTTCATGATGCGTTCAAGTAAATGTAAATTAAAGGTAAAGTGATCATGTTACAGGCCCGGTGTGGTACTGAGTTTGGGTAGAGGAATAGCTCTACTGTTCCATACTGCAGCATTAGAAGGAGTTGAGTGGTCAGGCCTAAGCCCCTGCCGCACTTTACCCCCGGAAAAGAATTGGTACACATTTTACAGAATGCTGGGTGGACCCAAGGGTCGGTCCGGGGGGGGGGGTGTGGTGGAAAATCTCGTCCAAAACGGGATTCGATCCCGGATCGAACATCCCGTTGTTAGTCGCTAAACCGACTGAGCTACCGGCCCATGTCAAGCATTCAATTTAGGTGAAATAATGCGAGTTGGATTCTGAACGCATTATTAGGGAACTAAATTATTCAGTATAGTAGTGACTTCCAAACATTCTGAGTTAGCGGAGCGGTGGGAAATACTGAAATTGTTTGTCATCTTTCAAGCTAGGAAACTTCTGCGACTGCTCCGGGTACGGACATATTGAAGTACTTGACAAAAGAAATAAATATATTGGCAACAAGGCAGTGATAGTGTTGAATGGGATGTTATTGTGATGGCGGGCAGTTACTGTGATAGGGGGCAGTTACTGTGATTCGGGCAGTTATTGTGATGGCGGGAAGTTTCTGTGATGTTGGGCAGTTACTGGGATGGTGGGCAGTTAATGTCATGACGGGCAATTACTTTGATGTCGGGTAGTTACTGTGATAAGGCAGTTATAGTGATGGTGGGCAGTTAATAGGATGACACGCAGTTACTTCACAGTTTAGCTGTTAAATTTTATTTTTCTTCCTTTAATTAAACGGTGTTTCTTGTTAAAAACTGTCCGGTAACTTTCGGCAGTTTATATTAATTCTACAGTATCTTGTGATGTCAGTAGATCTGAGAACAGCAGCTATACAAATATTAATGTCAATGGAAACAGTAGCAAGTATCTACAACTGAAGTACACTAAACAGTCACGAGCACACATAAAAACCCCAATTTTAATGTGACCGACAGGTCTGTTGGCTGAAAATAAATCTTTGGTTTGAAGTCTAATGTTTTACCACCAAAGGCGCATTTCGGCTTGTTAATTCAGTTTGTAATTTTATGGTTACTTGTGTGTGTACCTGCGCGTGTCTGTGATAAGTGTGTCTGGGGAAAGTTTGGGGTGGGCTTGTGACAGCAAAGGTTGAAATTATAAGGACACGTGGGAAGCAAGACGCTATTCGTAACCATGACTGGATCCACCGACGTGTGTGCAAATGTCCTGTGCACCGAAACACGTTGACTATTGACTTATATACGGTCAAGCTCTATACTAGTGTGTCCGAGCAAAAAATTGCTGCATGTCACGTACCTGGCGCCTAGAATTTTGAAGCGAAAACTAGTTTTGTGGAAATTTGTTTACCTGCTTAACAACAAATTGATCGCTACTGCATTTTCCTTCGGCGACGGTACCTGATATGATGTCCTGTGCGAACTACACGATCGGCACTTCCTGGGCCAGAAGCAAAGAATTTTGCTTTTCATCCAGAAGACAGTTTATGAACATAATTTGCAGCTATTAAGTAGTTTTTTTACTTGTAAATTATTGACCAGTTATTTCGATAGAAATAAAAATCTAATTGTCAGACCAAAATTATTTAAATTGTTTTCCGAAAGGCTAAATATTATTCTGTTCTACTTCTTATAAATTTTCTTTTACTTTCTTCAATATAAAGTATTAAATATTCATAAATGAATGTAAAATGTTTATTCTTTCAATTTGTTAAAACCGAATCGCTTATATTTGCCTTCATTAAAACTTAAATAATCCTGTTCAGCAGTTCCCAATTTGTCGACTAAGTTTGGTTCCTTCTTTCCTTCTTGCCACTTTCTTAACAACTCAACATATCGCTACCGCCTTAAGGTTTCTCTTGTTTACGTGAATATCAAAACGTTCAATGAATTTTTCTGAACTTTTTTTCTTGGCTTTTCCGCCTGTTTGCCAATCAGCACATTTTCGTGTTTTTACTTGCGCTTGTTTTATGTGTGCACCTTTAAAATATTATTATAATTTTCTTGTTATGAAACGTTGTCAAGTTGTTTCGTGATTATGTGGGGTGGGATTTAATTGTGTGGTTTTGTTGTTTCTCTAACTTTCACTTATGCCATTATTGTTGGTATCAATGTGGATTTGCTCGTCTGATTCTGTGAAAATCTGATGTGGACAATTATTTGTTTGTTTTTCCTTCAGTTGATTAATTGGTTTGTGTGATGTTTCTGCAACTGTTTCCATCGGACTTTCTCCAGACTTATGCGTTTTTGCACCTTATTCCTTGATGTGTCTTTTGTGCAATATACACGAATTGAACTGTATCCCACACCAAAAAATACATTACGCCTTGTAAATATGTTACAAATTACCCACTAACTGAAATAATTTATGATTTTAGATTTCTACAAATTTACAAATAAATAAGTGCTATTTTGACGATTGAAGGTGGTCAACTACACCTGGTCTTGAAAATTCTGTCATTTTTCCCAGATAACCATCACGTCTTCCTGTTTTAATTTTATAAGCCCCTAATTTTCGTCTATCAGAAAGTTCTAGCGTGCCTCGTGACCCTCGTTTTGATAATTCCTGTTCAAAAGTGCTATGACTACAGCTGATTCTTTATGCCATATTAGATACTGCCATCTGTGCTAAGGTCATTTCAATACATGATTTTTCAGCAGTACTCCCATTTTATGTAACTCCTCACATCTCATTATTTTCTGGGTCGCCATGTTAGAGGCGGCGGTGAAGATCGAGGAAGCACATTTTAATGATTACAAACGCTAGTCTTACTGGAGCTTATTTCGTGCTTCGGGTATTTGGACGGTCGCATAGCGACAGGGGGCACCAAACTGAGTTAAGTTTCGGCAAAAATTTGGAAAAATCAAATTTCGTTTCTTGATTACACACATAAAAATGTGTGCATAGCGATAATGTGTTTTCGATGGGATGATTGTTGGTCCTGCCCATTCTTTACATTAGATCCGTCGGCCTACTGGCTTATGCATTCGATTTTATCATTCCTGACTGTAATTCGGACAAACAAAGAACGTTAACATGTGGAAGGAGGAATTGTATTGCTACGTGTATGAACATACTGCTGGACCGGTGTGTCAAGCCTGTTCCTGACAGCACAGCATCTGAACTTACTGACTGTGAAAACAGCATTAGGAAGGCCCCATCTACTCACAACTGCTCAACATCGCTCTATGAACTATCTTGTATTTAATTTTACCTAAATCGGTCAATAAATTTGGCAATTTTTAAATTGCTGTGAATTGAGGTGCAGTTCAAGACCGTGTAAAAAAGTAAGTTGTTACTGTTACAGTTTACCGACATCTTACATGACGTAATTTGTTCGTCTTTTGGGTAATTCACCGATGTCTTAGTTCTAAATGCCGACGTTTCTGAACACACTGTCGGTTCCATCTTCATAAGGAGGTGAATGAAATGAATTTCATTCACCTGCTTATGAAGTGAGTTCCGAAACGTCGGCAATTAGAACTCAGACGACGGGGATTACCCAAAATGGAACAAATTACATTTAGATCACGGCGAATGCTTACAAACAAGAATTTCACATTAAATTTGTCTCCTGCCCGATAACGCAGATCTGCGTTTAGAGCTCACGGTACCTGACGGAGAGCTCGGTGCACAGCTGGGGGTAGTTTTTGAAGCTGACAAAGAGCTGGTGGTGAGTTTCTTGGACTGAAGATATGCTATCAGTTAAATAGTGATTCCCACATACAACACAAGTCTGTGTGAGGGCCACATGCTGAATTCATGACCACAGTGACTATAACAACAGAGATGACACCGAATATACAGTGACCCCAGTTACAATACACGAACGTGCCAGCGCTACACGAAGTTTCCAACACCAAAGTAACCCTAGAACAAGTAACAAGACATCTATTCTACGGATATTCAACGCCACACGTCATTACCGCTCAGTGTAACACAGAGAGGGATTTAGACACACCTACGGGTCCCACTTACTTATAGTTTTATCTCTCCCGCAGATGTGACTCATTCAGACTTGCTAAGTCGCCAGCCGGAACCTCCCACCAACACCAACAACCACACAACCCAAGACAGATAACCACTGCCCACGATACCACAAACCAACGCACTCCCACTCCCACGCAATTTATGTATTTATATAAGTTATAGGCCAGGTTATGAGATCTCAACATGCGCCACACACAAACAGTATTTAGTCACGTAGAATTTAAAAAAATCTTAATGATGGTCTCCGAGTAGGCCGAAACATGTCGTTTCATTTACATCCCATTAATTTGGTTGTGTTTTGACTTACTGTGTATTTATATTTATTTTCCTGCTGTTTAATTTGTAGTGTCAGTAGCACACAGAGCTGTGGAAGGAGCTTCATAATGACAGGTACAGAATGACAGTAGCACAAAGGGCTGGGGTAGGAGCTTCATAATGACAGGTACAGAATGTTAGTAGCACAGAGGGCTGTGGAAGAAGCTTCATAATGACAGGTACAGAATGTCAGTAGCACAGAGAGCTGTGGTAGGAGCTTCATAATTACAGGTACAGAATGTTAGTAGCACAGAGGGCTGTGGAAGG
>Ga0123355_10004793_pt1 | contig 19688 bp, 18 predicted proteins | sample TergutEmb28metaG_3_FD_89872 | JGI IMG/M metagenome (GOLD analysis project Ga0123355, IMG submission 89872) | Embiratermes neotenicus P1 segment gut microbial communities from Petit-Saut dam, French Guiana - Emb289 P1 | ecosystem: Host-associated > Arthropoda: Insects > Digestive system > Gut ...
CCCCGCCGTTATCCGCAAATAATACTGCAGATTCTGCACGATACATATTTGCCGGCAACAAAAAAGTTTCCGGCTCTACTTGTAAGGCAGCACCAAGGGCAAAGGCTGTTTCTATTTCTGCCACGCCACGGTTGTCCAAAAACATTTGCATGGCAACATTAAACGCACTTTCATTGGTGAAAGCAGCATTAATTGCATATCTTGTTGCGATATATTCGGGGGTTTCATCTGATTGGTTAACCCAAGGCTGGGTTCTTCTTGTGTTTTCCAGCCCAACACCATAACTGCGGCCCGAACTATACCCCATGTCTGCCAATATAACTTCCACATGCTCCATAAAGCTGTAATTAGCATCCGTTACACCAGGGGATATAAAACTATTAATATCAGCAAAAACCCTTAGACACTCCACTTCTTCACCATCAACTGCCGGATTTAATGGTCTATTGCATATAAGCCTTCTGGTGTTTATTACGGATGGTGTGCCAAAACCCCGCACAAACTGCTCGAAACGCATTATTTCTGTGTTGCGCTCTATGGTATTTGGAATATTTGCTATAAGAGTTTTTGCTTCTTCATACGCAAACAACCCGCTGGACATTACAATCAGCAAGTCTATACTTGCGGATAAGGTATGCCCGTTGCGCTCCATCATTGCCAGTAAGTCGGTTGTAACTCTATATGCTCTCTCGTCGATATTTAATTTACGTAAAATAAAATTACGGTCATCTTCATTAAGGCTGGAAAAAGCGCCCGGACTATTTGCTAATTCATAAAATCTATAGGCCTCTTGCACATATGGGTCTTGCCGCCACATGTTTCTTTGTTCTTCAAGTAGTTCGTCAATACGTGCCTGTTCTAACAAATCGTAAACTTCTGTACATTCCACTTCTAAAAATTGTTCCTCTGGTATCGAGAAATCAAATTCTCTCATGTGTGGGTCAATATAAAAGGGCTCAATTACAGGCAAGTTCTCCCATGGGGAGTTATCCCAAGGTTGGTCTGTGCCAAGTACAATGGTTGGTGTAACCATTGTCACAATAAGTACAAATACTACAAACTTCTTGAACTTGCAAATGGTTGCTTTTGCCATCATGTTTCCTCCTGGTGTAAAAAAGTTGGCGACATCACGCTATACCATCAGCACATATCGCAATGTTTCAACAATTATTTTCCAAAGTATACAAAATAAATGCTTTTGTTTCAATTGTGAAAACCGCCAAATTTGCCATAAATTATCTGATGAAATTTGTCACATTTCAATTAAATACCATTTTTTGCCGGCATAAAACAATTTGCGTATAAAAAAACAAAGCCATCACAATTTTTTACATGAATTGTGATGGCTTGATTATTAAATACTGTTATGCAAGAAGCCTACTACACCACAGAAGGCTCTATCAGCAACTCACCCTGTTCAAACCTTGCAAACCCTAATTTATCCCAAGGGAGTGTGGGGCTTTGCCCTAAAACAAGTTCTGCCATGCTTTGCCCTGTGGCGGGGGCCATCATAAAACCATGGCCGGAATATCCGGCTGCTACATATAACCCTTCAGCACCTGGGATTTGGTCGTAAATTGGGTGGCTATCCGGGGACATATTGTAAAGCCCTGCCCATTGGCGCAGCATTCGTAAATTTTTTAAAGCCGGTACTACCCGGGTTATTGTTTTTGACATCGTAACCGGGAAGTTACTATCGGCGGTTGTGCGCAAATCCTGTGGCTGGTCGGGGCAGTTACACCCCATTATAAACGAGCCATGAGGGGTTTGCTGGCAGTAAAAGTTTAGCGAAAAACTCATTAACATAGGGTTTAAAATCCGTTCCACGGGTTCTGTAACCAAAATATTATGACGCTTTGAATACAATGGCAACTCGTAACCTGCCATGGCGGCAACTTGCTGGGAATATCCCCCTGCGGCAATTATCACAGTATCTGTTGAAATTTTGCCCCTGTTAGTTACAACGCCCGTAACTTTTCCTTTTTGCATGTTTATTCCCGTGACAGCGGTGTTTATATGAACATTACCCCCAAGCCTGTCAAAAGCATCTGCAAAAGCCTTTGTAGTATGGAAGGGGTTAAGGTGACCGTCCTTATGATGGAATGTCGCCGCCAAAAGTCCATCGGTATTAAGTATAGGCACAAACTCCACAGCTTCATCCAGCGACAAAAGCTTAGACTCTATGCCAAGGCTGTTTTGCAGTGTAATATTTTTCTTTGTTTGCTCCAGCTCCTTTTCCGTAGAAACAAGGAGCATGTAACCTCCTTGATGAAATTCTATGTCACTTTTGTACTCCAGCTCGTCCATGGCAGTCTCGAAAAATTCGCACGAAAATTTAGACATCAGGCAGTTTACCGGGGCACCCCATTGTTGTCGAATGCCTGCCCCACAGCGGCCTGTGGCTCCGGCGGTTAAAAAATCCCGCTCTAAAATTGTAACGTTTTTTGCACCGTGCTTTAAAAGAAAATAGCCAATAGATACGCCGGAAATACCGCCGCCAATAATTACGATATCTGCAGATTTATTATGCATTGTCATTGCCCCCTTCATCGTAAGCGGCTATATCCCCAAGCTTAATGCTTTTAACCATTGGCCTAAACGTGCTTGCCGGAAGCTGAGAAACAGGAATGCCAAGAGCTTTAGACAATTCATTCATGACCAGGGGCACACAAGTCCGGCCCTGGCATGAACCCATACCTAAACGTGCTATCCGTTTTATCTCGTCTATAGAGGTATGCCCTTGTGCAATCAGACTGCGTATTTCGCTTATATCCAAGTCGTTACAGCGGCAAACAATACCAGCATCTGGATGGCGGGGCCGGAAATTACGTACTACTTTTATTAAAGACTTTTCAACGGCAATGGCTACAACATTGGTTTTACTCTTGGTTACGGTAACTTGCACAACTTCTGCATCTGCCACTACTTTTCCTTCCCGGTCTAGGGTATGTACTATTTGGCCCTTTTGCGGTAGTGGCACAAACTCGTAAGGCAATTTTACTAAGGCATGAGTATCAGACCATGTGGCATCTACGCACATTATGGCAAGACCCGGACATTTTGTCATACACAAAATACAGCCCGTACATTTGTCCGTATCAATTTCCGGCCTGTGGTTAATATCCGCAAATGGCTGTATCGCCCCTTTTGGGCATGCTGTAGCACAAGGGTCGCAAGGGATTTGCTGAAAGCACTCTATTACGGCAATAGGCCCTTTAGAAAGCCGTTTTTCATCCGGGAAAACAGCGTCGATTTGCGCCTGAGTAGGCACTCCGGTTTTTTCTAACATGAATGCAGCCCTCCTATTTAAATGCTAATGTAACCTGCGAAATGCCCGCAAGTATCCGCTCACCTACTTGCCCGTGGCGAAGAGACTGTAACTGACTGCGGCAGTCTTGTTTTTTATCTTCTAAACCGTGTATATGAAACCCAAGGGCAGATGCCGCAGAAAGCCCCGCCAGCCTACCCGCTACCATTGCACTGGAAGCCTCTTCTATCCCGCCAACATCCCCGGCTATAAATACATTTTCTAAAGATGTACGCATGTTTTCGTCCCTAAAGGGCACGTAACCGCCTAATGCGGGTACAAACTGCATTTCGCATCCTGCCTGCCATAACAGTTCCGACAGTGGGGATAAACCCACGGCAATACATAAAGCATCTGCATGGTATGTCTTTTCCGTACCGGGGATTCCATTCCAGTTATCATCTAATTGCCAAAGCGTTACAGACTCCAGTTTATCGCCGCCATCTGCATGCTTTACCGTGTGTGATGTGATTATAGGCACGCCCATTCGCCTTAACTTGGCGGCATGTACTAAATACCCGCCTATTTGCGGGCCGCCCTCTGCAACGGCAAGGACATCTACCCCTGCTTGTAGCAATTGGTAACTTACGATAAGCCCGATATTGCCCGCACCAAGCATAACAACTTTGTCCGCTGGTTTTATGCCATACTGGTTCATCAAAGTTTGTATCGCCCCTGCGCCATATATGCCGGGCAGGTCATTCCCCGGAAAGGCCAGGCTTTTTTCCCCTGCCCCGGTTGCAACAACAACTGCCTTTGGGCATATTTTTGTATATTTACCCTCAATTTCTGCAGACCATATGCCATCGTCGTAAGCAGCAAGTACTGTGGAGTTTAACCTAAGGCTTACCGTGGGGCCCAGCTTATCAAGTAATATATCCGAAATATCGAAACCCCTGTAAGAGGCATATTGAGCTTCCGACCCAAAAAACATATGAGTCTGCTTTACTAGCTGCCCACCAGGTACATGGCTACGCTCCAACAAAAGAACATTTGCCCCGGCATCGCTGGCTTCTATTGCGGCAGAAAGCCCGGCAGGACCTGCCCCCACAATAAGTAAATCGACATATATCATGCTAAGGCCCCCTTGTCCTTTTGAGTTTCGACGACCATGCCCTCTTGTACCAATTCTATACAAGTTTTTACATTGGCCTCGCCATTTACTATCATCATACATGACGAACAATTGCCAATAGCACAATAAAGACCCCTTGGTCTTTGTTTATTTTGGCTGTGGGCTAAAGTGCGAATACCCACTGCGTGCAATGCAGCCGCAATAGTCTCTCCTTCGAAAGCAGAAACTAAAACCCCGTCAAAGGTAAAGCTAAGTGGCTTGCCGCGCCTAAAATCCAATATGGGATGTTCCGAAATTCGCATGTCATCATCTCCTGCCGGATATGATATCATAATTTATGGATTATAGACAATCAACTTGAACATCACTTTCGAACTCTTGCTTTGCAAAAGCGGGACAATTGCCGGTCCGGTTATTACGGGTTAATTTCAAGCTACACTTGTTATATTTTTCTTGATTAAAAATCCATATCAATAAACCTTCTTAAAACGTTTTTAAAGTAATAGATGCGCCTTTCCAATAACCAACCATCGGCTGACATTGCCTCTATTGGCTTATTGCACGCAAAGTAAATATCTTTAACCCAAATGTAGTCTATGTGCGCCCAAAATAAATCTTTTAAATCGTCCAGTATCGTGAATACAGTTATTAATTCATCTAATGTACCGTACTCAAGCCACTCATTAAGATATGTTTCAACTAAAATATTTTTAGCCGGAATATCTGTAGGAAGGTTTCGTCTAATTATATGCAAAAATGCTGCAGGTTCGAGGAATGGATGTGATACTGCCCCCCAAGCCCAGTCGTAAAATATATAGTCATTATCGATAACTCTGATATTTCCCGGCCTTACATCCCCATTTTGAATAACATCGGGAATTGATTTGCTTTGCACAACCTTTAATAATTTTATCGCAGATTTTATATTGCATTCTAATTTTTGTTTTTCATCATGTGTGATTTTGTAGTTTGTCGGCAATAAAATATCAAATACACCCTTAGGAAAATCGATCATATCTGACAAGACTGTATCAAGCCTGCAATCGTTATGCTCACACTTAAGAGGGAGATACTTAATAGAATTTTTTTGTGTGCGGGCAAGCTGAACAACTACTTTTTTTAGCGTTTCAATATCCGTTTTATCGGGCAAGTCCGTTCCACCCATATCTTTCATAAGAAACACATTCATGTTCGAATTAAAATCGACCCAAACAGGATAATCCACCATTCCTAACTTTTTTAGTTCATAGGTGAATGGCAACTCGGTTATAAAAACTTTACCCGGAATTTTCATGTAAAGGTTTCCCATGTCGGTAGGGATACAATAAACATTTGAAACATATGCATTTTTAACTTGTGTTATTTCGCCGTTTATATGAATATTTTTTGCAGAACATACGTCGCATAACCAGTTGAAATAGGAAGCAATTCCACTTGTACAAACCCACGGCATATTTGTACTTTTATTGTAGTGGCTTTTTACATTGCTAATTATATCTTTTATTTCATGGGGTTGTTCACTGCTTAAAAATTCGCTATATGCAATCCAATCATGCCCATTTGCCGGCACAGGATTTTGCTTACCTACCTGTTCAAAAACAAACACGACGTAACTATCCGTGTTAAACGAGTATCTTCTGAAAACAGAAACCCCTGTAAGGTTTCGGAAAAAGTCATTGTATAATTGTGGTTCGTCAAACCCTACATTAACGCCTACAGGGTTATCGTAAGTAGGCAGTTGGTATGTGCCATCTGTTTTATGTAACAACACCTTTTCATTTTCCATGTCTGGTAAAGCAAATAATAATTTGAAATCCATAATGCTCCTCCAACATTTTTTATTCTGGCATGTTCCCGCTGGTGGATAAAAAAGCCTTGCAAACATTAAATTTGCAAGGCTTTACGCATCGAGCGAAAAAGGATTTGAACCCTCGACCTTCTGATCCGTAGTCAGACGCTCTATCCAGCTGAGCTATTCGCTCTCGTATTGCGCAATGGCTACTATATCACATGTCCATGGTGGTTTGCAATAGGAAATTTACTAAAATCGCAACAATTTTTCATCCTCTAGAGAACTGACTTTTTTTACCATGCACAAATTCACGCTTCATACAATTTTGTTCTTACTCATGAAATTGCGCACCTTTTGCATGATAAGCTAAAATCCGCACACAATACATTATGTCGATAATTATTTTACACATCACGGAGGCAAAACTAATATGAAAAAAAACCTGGCACTATTTTTTATAACGCTAGCAATTATAACATTTTCCATAACCCCGGTTCTTGGGGCAGCAAAAATAGAAATTCCTACAGTTAATGCCCAAGGTGCAATTTTAATGGATGCAGAAACTGGGCGGGTTTTATGGGGCAAAAACGAACACCAGCCTTTGGCAATGGCAAGCACCACAAAAATAATGACTGCCGTATTGGCCTTGGAAAGCGGGCGGATGAATGAAACCGTAACCGTATCTGCAAAAGCCGCCGCCGCACCACGTATGAAAATGTTCCTTACTACAGGCGAAACGCTCCGGCTTGGGGATTTAATGCTGGCACTAATGCTGGAATCTTCCAACGATGCCGCAGTAGCAATTGCAGAGCGCCTTTCAGGTTCCGTAGATGCATTTTGCAAAGAAATGACCGAAAAAGCCCATGAGCTTGGTGCAGTCAATACATTTTTTGAAACAGCAAGTGGCTTGGATGCGGGAAAACACCAATCTACTCCTTTCGATTTGGCATTAATAACTAGGTATGCTCTTAATGTGCCCGGCTTTATAGAACTTACTAATACTCGCTCGGCAACTTTTTCTAGTAATAAACGCAGTTACTCCTTTAACAATAAAAATCGCTTGCTTAACGAGTTCCCCGGGGCAAACGGTGTCAAAACCGGCTTTACCAATAAGGCGGGGCACTGCTTTGTGGGTGCGGCAAAACGTGATGGGATGCAGCTTATATCCGTTGTGCTTGCATCCGGCTGGGGGCCTAAAGGCCGTAATCAAAAATGGGTAGACACAAAAGAAATTTTAAGCTTCGGCTTTGCTAATTACGAGTTTGAAACCATAATAACTGCAGAGTCGTTAGCCGGTAGCATGCCCGTAACCAGGTCACGCAGTAAATCTGTAGACTATGTGTACAATTACGGCGCAAGAGTGCCCCTTAATAAAAACCAAAAAGAGTCTGTGTATGTAGAGTTATATATTCCTGTTTCAATGAAGGCTCCTGTTTCTGCCGGGGATGTAATAGGTTCTGCACGGGTATATATCGAAACAGACTTTTTCAAAGAAATCCCCTTGATAGCAACGGGTAGTGCCACAAGACACGATTATAAAACGTCATTAGAAAAAGTACTTGCCGCCCAAATTAGGCTTATGACCAGGAAACCTGTAGAAATAACATTGCCGGAATTTTTTGCCTTTCCAGATATACTTCCCGAGCCTAATGCCGCTGATGAAAACCCTCCTGATGTGAAAAAGTAATTTCTTTTCCCCATGGTATAACAAACGGCTTTAAGAAGCGTGATGGTGGGACTATACCATTTGCTATATACTTCCCCCGGCCTAATGTGATAAAATCAATCATGTAAAGCGGGATTCATTCCCGCTGTAGCGGCGGGGTATACACCGACGAAGTCGGCGATGCGAAGCATCGGGCCACCCGGCCGGCAAGCGAAGCTTGCGAGAGGGTTTGGGGTGTAGCCCCATTTTTTAAGAAACGGGGTGCTAACATGCCGGACCATATTCATACAATACCAGTGCTTGATGCATTGCGCGACCCAGGAGGCTGCGCATTTTGCCGGATGCAGCAAAAATTAGAAAATGACGTTATCCAATTTGTAATGGGCCCATCCTACATGGAAGATGACGTACGTACGGAAACTAACAAATTAGGGTTTTGCCAAACCCATATGCAAGCTATGTACAAAGAGCAAAACCGCCTTGGTCTTGCTCTAATGCTACATACTCATATACAGCGGCTATGCAAAGATACAGGCAATATCATAAACGGAAGGGTTCCCCTTCCCCTTTTTGGTAAGGACCCAAGCGGGACACTCCCCCGCTTAAAAGGACACTTGACTAAAACCGTGGAATCTTGCTATGTATGCAGCAAAGCACATAGTACATTTGAAAGATATGTAGACACATTCTTCTATATATGGAACAAAGGCGGGGATGACGCAAAGCTTATAGAAAGACAAACCGGCTATTGTATGCCGCACTTCATCACACTTTTTGATGCGATAGAAAAACTTGGACGCAGCAAACGGGATAAATTTATGGATACACTACTGCCCCTATGGCAAAAAATTATAAACGAACTGGACGAAGATTTGGATTGGTTTGTGCAAAAATTTGATCATAGAAATGCAAATGAACCTTGGAAAAACTCTAAAGATGCATTGCCAAGAGCAATGGAATTTTTGGGTGGTGCGGAAGGACAATAATCATATGAAAAATTTTTTTAAGAACGAGTGGACAAAGCTACGAGAAATGACATTTGCAGAAAAGCGTCAGTATATATGGGAATACTACAAGATACAAATAATAGCTGCAGTCTTTGTTGCGTTTTTCATTGGCAGCCTAATAAACACATGGATTATAAACCCTCCCAAAAACGATTATTTGTACATTGCATGGCTTGGCCCGGATATAAGCCATGCTCTATTGGGGGAATTAGGCGATAGCCTTAGCGTTATCGTTAGCAATCCGGACCGCGAAAGGGTTTTTGCGTCCTCTTATGCCGTTACAAATAATCCGCAAATGGACTCCGGTTTACAGCAACGTTTCGCCGCAATGCTTCATACAGGGGGAATAGATATCTTCATGACTACTTCTGTAGGGGTAAAAGAACTTGCAGAAAACGGGTTTAGCCGCAACATGGATAATGTAATGGAATACGTAGCCACCATAAGCCCTGCACTTTATCAGCAAGTGGCTAACCAACTTATAACCATTACCTTCGAACATGACGGGCATACACAAACAGACATTATGGCGGTATCACTAGCCGGTACTCCACTTTTTGAATATTTAAACATAGACGCAAATGACTTAGCCATTGTTGCGGTAGCTAACACACGCAATTTTGATAGAATAGCAAAAGCCCTGGAGGCGATTTTCCAATGGAACTAAAATTTAAAAACCCTGCCACGGCTTTTATGTTGTTTTTTATGGTTTTTTTTATAAGCATTATCATTATAAACGAGCTTGTTGTTTATGTACTCATTAACATGGGGGTTGCAAGCGAGATATTTGCATCCACATGGTATATAATTGCAATACAGGTAATCCGTTTTGTGTTGCCGGTTTTTGTATGGCTTGCAATTACAAATGATAAATTTAAACGGCACATGCCCAACCAGCCCATGGACATGCTAAATATTGTATATGTTTCTTTAATCACCCTGCTTGCCATACCCGCAATGATGCTTGTATCCGGGATAAGCAGCCAATTTGCTAACAATGATATCGCCGATCTTCTTGTTGGGTTTACAGGTGCCGGACATTCTTGGCTTATGCTAATGCTTGCCTTTGCCGTAACCCCTGGCATAGTTGAAGAACTTGCGTTTCGTGGATATATTCAATCTGTAAGCCGTGGCAGCGTTACTAAAATTGCTGTTTTTAATGGCTTTCTTTTTGGGCTTATGCACTTAAACCTGCACCAGTTTGCATACACATTTATTTTAGGAGCTCTTTTTGCATACTTTGTATACTACACCAAAAATATCTGGTCTGCCATTTTCGCTCATTTTCTTGTTAATGGCGTAAATATAACGATGATGTATTTAGTAATGAGAGCTGCTGACTCATCCGCAGAACTAGGTACAGACCAAACAATATCACAAGCAATGTATGACACCTTTCGGGAAACCGACCCGGAACTAGCGCAAATTGCTTACGATGCGTTCTCTGAAATTAATTTAGTATTGCTAAGTCTAATCATGATAGGAATTCTGGCTATTTTTACAACCACGGCGGCGGTGATACTGTTCCGGGTGTTTATCCAGCACAATAATAAAAGAAACGCAGAGTTTGCTAGCACACAAATACAAGAACCAGTAATAGATACAACAGGAGCCCCGGATTACAAAGAGGCAATGTCTCCACTAGCCAAAGTGGATTGGTGCTTGGTATTGGTAATTGCAATTTATATTTTGCTTACAATTGTTTTACCCATGGTTGGCACGCCCTAGAGCCAAAAGGAAGACCCGACCTCAGGGGGAATGAGATCGGGTTTTGAGGGGGGATATTTAGTTGTTCCTTAAACGGAGTTTAAGGTCACAACTTAAATATCGCCACATTAAATACTGTTTATACATTATTTCTAAAATATTTTTACTTCTGGCGCATGTGGCTTTCCTCTGCTATTTTTACTACAATAGACCAATTAAGAAAGGACGAATATGTTGTGAAAAGTTTTTTTAACGAATTTAAAGAGTTTGCCATTAAAGGTAATGTAATGACCTTGGCAGTGGGCATGATTATTGGTTTAGCATTTCAAGATGTTGTTTCGTCTTTAACAGACAATATCATATCGCCCATAATTGGTATTTTTGTTGGGCAAAATTTCGATTACTTGTATCTAAATGTGCGTGGTGCATCAATTGGATACGGTGCGTTTATTACATCTATTATTAATTTTGTAATACTTGCATTTGTCGTATTTTTAATTGTAAAGGGTATGAACCGCTTGCTACGCATGGAAGAGAAAAAAGAAGAGATGGAGAACTAACTTGCCGGATGACAACATAAATAATGAAAAAAACGCACAAGAGTCCCCAAAAGACGAAAAATGGGACTTTTCAGATTACGCTTTTACTATAACAGGGATAATTGTTGGCGTACTTTTAGTCGGCCCGCAACTGCTGGATACATTATTTAATATTAGCATTCTTGGCGGCAGTTTTAGCGACATAGCACCGGGGCTTGCCGATGGGCTGGAGTATGGCCTTAATGTATGGGATCTTCATCAATTCCGCGCTTTATCGCCTATGTTATTTCTTTTGACCACAACAATTGTTATGTTTAAAGAGGCATTTGATGCAAGAAAAAACGGCGGGTATACAGGGTCACTGTTTACGCATACTTTTGAATCCTTGCTTGAAGATGCAATTTATATGGGCATTACCACAATAATGGTATACGGAGCGATACTTGTTGGTGCAATGTATGCCTCGTGGCTTGCCGGACCCATAACATGGATTTTGTTTGTTTTCATATTCCCATTTGTAAGGAAAAAAAACAGCAGCTCTGATCAAGTTAGTACACCGTGGTTATTATTATTTATATTTGCAATTGGGATAATTGCAGAAGTTATAACGGGGACATGGGTTGCCTTTCCGCTATCATGGCTTATTATTTGTACAATTAAACTTGTAACTATTATTCGCGAAGGCAATTATACATCAAACTACGTTTTTGATATTATATACTACGTTTTCTCGATAATTCTAATAGCGGTGGGAATAATTTTAAACTTTTGGATTATGTCGTGGATAGCATTCCCAATCGCATTGTTTGTCTGCTGGATTTTAAGCAAGTCTGATAAAAGATTTAAGAAAACCGAAGCAGAACATTAAGGCTGTGTTACGTTAATTGCACGATTAATATCCTCGGACCAGGCAAAAAACATATTGTCTCCTTTTACCGAATCCAAATCTGACCCAACAATTACACCTTTTACCTGGGCATCATCACCTATGGGCCTAAAAACAATCCCCCCGCTTTCGCCATAAAGAGCATACCCGTTAGTTTGTATCATATCTGCAAGCACCAAGCCGCCGCCAAAGTCTGCCCTAAAATGGGAGTTGGTCACCATTATATTTCTTTGTGTGCGGGTTACACCATCTGGCGGAGTACTTACTGTAGTTAGTATCATTCCGTGAGCGGGGCGCATATCACTACGGAGAAGCCTTCTGTTATCAACAGTCTGGTCCAAAACAGGCTGAGACAATGATATAAACGCCCCGTCTACAGAGCCTTGGAAACGGATAGGTTCCGTTACATCCCCTACTATTGGCCCCTTTAACTTGTTTAACCTAACGCCCAGTTCTTCAAGAGGAAGACCATGAAGTGCGGTAACAAAACCATTTTGCTGTCCTCTTTTTGCCGGATACCCTGTGGAAAACCCAGATTCGCCAATGTATATACGCGCACCTGGCTTAAAATGTGTAATTTCGCCTGAATCAGCCGTCACATTCATTTCAAGGCACATATACATACGCGGTATAAGAGTTCCAACGGCATTCCCTTTTTCCAACTTAACCATTGGGGAATCAATTACGTCATGCCTGAATGCAGATGCCACATCTTCGCTGTATTCCTGCACTTGCACAACCACCATGTTACTTGGCGTATCTATACCCCATGCTACAATTTTTAGCTTATTCTCCGGGTTATTAGCAATATAGCGGCAAACAACATCAAGGGTTGCAATTAGTTCTTTATGGGAAAAATCCACTAACCGCACCTCTACACTATCCATTTTTATTACTTCGGCAAAAACGCCACTATCCGCTTCTGCCATAAGAGAGCAGACTATTTTTAAGTTAAATTTGCCGTTTTCGCAAAAAAAATGCCCGCCATAGTACTCGGGATAAATAAGTTCTCCTTCCCCGGAACGGGGGAACAACACCCACATTTCGTCATGGGCCAGTGATGCTTCCAGGTAGCTTTGGGCAAACTCCATACCAAACTCCGCCGCAATATGCTCGTCAAGCTTGTGTTCACGGGCATACAAAGTGCCGAAAGTACATAATGCTATGCTAACAACAGTCAGAAACAGTATCCGCAATGTTTTCATTTTCGCAACTCCCTTGCCAAAAAAGGATAGGGGCGGTCTGGCCGCCCCTATACAAGGAATATATGATGCGATTAGTCGCATTTTTTAAAGTGGAAAATATATGCCTTGCCGATAATAGTGTGTGCAGCGATGGGGTTAATTATTCATAAAAAGTAAAAAGCCCGTAATCGTTGATGATTACAGGCTTTGCGTTAGATAAAATCAAGGCACCGACCGGATTTGAACCGGTGGTAAAGGTGTTGCAGACCTCTGCCTTACCACTTGGCTACGGCGCCGCATTATAAACAACACATCTTAACAAACTCGACAAAAGTAAAAATGCGCATTTACCGAAGAAAAGATGCGCAATTTCATAATATAACTTCGGATGACCCGTAAGGGAATCGAACCCTTGTTTCAGCCGTGAAAGGGCCGTGTCTTAGCCGCTTGACCAACGGGCCGTAGTCTCTTAACCGAATGAGAGTATACACTTTTACTAACGCTATGTCAAGTAAAATTTTTTGCATGTAATTAACTTGTGATAATGTTACCCTACCAGATTATTTTATGAATATGTCAGCCTGGCCTGTTGGTTGTCGGTATGCATTATGGTTTGGCAACGGCCTAGCAAAATTGCCCCGTCGTCAACTATAAGTGTAGAGGTAAGCACATCGCCCATTACATCTGCAGTAGATGTCAGATGCAATGCGTTTTGGCACTGTACATTTCCTGTAACGCGCCCAGCAATACGGACAGAACCTGCACTAATATTGCCATCTACACAGCCGGTATCACTGATGGTTAGTACGCCGTCAATTTCTATATCGCCTGTTACTGTGCCGTCAATTCGTATAGATTCTGAATCTTCACAAGTAAAACGTGCAGCTTGAATAGCAAAACTTTTGCCAATAACTGTTGCAGTTGGCTTGGTAAATTCATTAATAGTGCGGGAACGTGCCATATATTTCCTCCGTCAGAAAAGCATGAGTAGACCCACTCTGTCTATCTGGCTCACTTATCTACACTAAGAATAATACTCTTGCATAAAAGTGATTGGGTTTACTGCAGTGCCATTAACAATTACTTCGTAATGCAAATGTGCCCCTGTGGTGCGTCCTGTGCTGCCCACATGGGCAATAACATCGCCACGGGCTACATGCTGTCCAACTGTAACCAAGTTGCGAGAATTATGGGCGTATAATGTCTTAATGCCATTGCCATGGTCGATACTAACCATAAGCCCATATCCATTTTGCCACCCGGAAGAAATCACGACCCCACCGCCGGCGGCACGAATATGTGTGCCTGTTTCGGCAGGAATATCTACTCCATTATGCCTCTCGGTGCCACGACCGCCAAATGGGTTGGGGCGCCAGCCAAAGCCGGAGGAAATTTTGCCACGGATAGGCCACAATGTTGGGAAATTGCGCAAATATGTGTCCATAAGAGCCCTATAGTATCCCAGGCAATCCATTAGCTTACGCTGAACATTAAGTTCTTCTGTTAACAGCAGTAAATACTCGTTAACTTTGCAATGAGTAACAGGAACATATGCGGCTCCCCCCATTGCCATAAAGATCACACCTGTATCTGTGTCATGCTCAACAGGGTTATGGATAAGGGAAGATTCCATAAGGGCAGCCTGGGACTCTTTAAGTTGAGCAGCAAGTGCAGCAACAGGAGGAATTACTGCACCACGGCTGCTCAACCCTTCTATAATAGCTTGACGGTCTTCGTCAAACTCACGAATTTGTCTTTCTATTTCTTCTATTTGGTCTAAAATAATTTCTAATTCTGTCCGGTGCTTTTGGGCTTGTTCGTTAAGAGCAGACTGAGCCCTGTTTTCAGTTACGTTAAGCTCTTCATAAATTTGTGCGGCGGCTCCAATTAAACCGTCTTGTACTTGCTCTGCATATGCGCGAAACTCGTAATATCTGGCTTCAGTTTCTGCCAATGACCCATCAAGATTTTGAGCCATACGTTGAAAATAATTGGAACGCAAATAGAACCCCAAAACAACGGCACTTATTACAAGCATACTTACAATCACCACTTGAAACAATATGCGAGGTATGCGCAAGGTACGTGTTTTACCTGTGCTGTACGATGGAACAACCATAAGTGAGATGTATTTTTTTTGCTTATGTGAACTGTTATCTATAAGATGACTAACTTTTTTGACGGCCGGGCGTGTTTTATCTTGCAAAAAACACTTGAAAAACATCCAATGGCACATCCTTTCCTATTTTGAAAAGAATATTAGCACATTATGAACAGCTTTTCAAGCATAAATTACGTTTTGATAAAGTAAATATTAACAAAATGTTAAATGCGATAATGTCTCTTTACTTTTTTCCATCATATGGTATAATGATGCCATGAATCAGGAGGGTTGCTCATGGACATTAATCAAACAAAAGTACTACGCTTTGATGAAGATACCTTTGATTTGCAAGCACATAAAAAAGCGGCCGATACCTTAAAACGGGAAAAAGCCCGTATTAAGCGCATCCGCCGCAATATCATGCTGGGTAAAACCGTATTGGCAGTAGCAGCACTTTCGGTTTCTGTTTTGCTGTACTACCTTGTATCTGTTTTATTTGCTGTATAGCTTACGCCTCTACCAGAATTGGGAAAATCATAGGGTTGCGTTTGGTCTTTTGCCAAATATAATCCCGCAAATCGTCTTTTACTTTATTTTTGATATACTGCTTATCGGCAGTATTTTTTTGTTCCATTTCATAAAGGGTATCTGCCACAACCGCTTTGGCACCTTCCATTAGATAATCTGACTCGCGCACAAAAACAAACCCGCGGGAAATAAGATCCGGGCCAGATATTATTTGACAGCCGCCATCTTGCATACTCACACCTACAGCTACAATAATCATGCCGTCTTCCGATAGATGCTTACGGTCGCGAAGTACTATATTTCCTACGTCTCCAATACCAAGGCCGTCAACCAGCAGTTGACCCGACGGCACTGTGCCTGTAATTTTTGCTGTTTTCGCATCAATTTCTAATACTTCGCCAATATCCATAACAAAAATATTTTCTTTTGGCATTCCCATAGAAACTGCAAGGTCTTTATGGTGGGTTAAGTGCCTAAATTCCCCATGAACAGGCATAAGATACTGAGGTTTAATTAAAGCGTGCATAAGCTTTAACTCCTCTTCCCTGGCATGACCGGAAACGTGAACTTCTGCCAAGCCTTCGTATATTACTTCCGCGCCAAGCTTCATAAGGTCGTTTACGGTACGTGATACTAGTCTTTCGTTGCCGGGAATTGGCGACGCAGATATTACAACCTTGTCGCTTGGGGTAATTGTAATTTGTCTGTGGTCAGATGCTGCCATTCGTGACAGTGCCGCCATAGGTTCGCCCTGGCTGCCCGTTGTCACAATAGCTAACTGGTTTGCTGTATAGTTTTTAAGTTCGGAAAGTTCAATAATAAGCCCGGGTGGTGCCGTCAGATACCCCAGTTCTACTGCGGTTTTTACTGCGTTTACCATACTGCGGCCCAAGAATAATACCTTGCGCCTGTACTGGGCTGCAGAGTTTAACACCTGCTGTATGCGGTCTATGTGGGAAGCGAAACAGGCCACAATAAGCCGCTGTGTGGGGGATTGTTCAAAAACCCGCTCAAACATTGCACCTACAGAGCGTTCGGACATTGTATAGCCCTTTGCTAACACATTTGTACTTTCACATAAAAAGAGTTTTACGCCTTTTCTGCCTAACTCTCCAAAGCGTTGCAAATCTATAAATTCACCTTGTATTGGCGTGAAGTCAACTTTAAAGTCGCCAGAATGTATAACAACCCCTACAGGAGTAGTTATTGCAAAAGCCACTGCATCTGCAATAGAGTGGTTAACACGGATAAACTCAATTTTAAAACAGCCCTCTGTAACAATGCCCCCCTGGGGCACAACAACCATTTCCGTTTGGTTAAACAACCCGTGTTCACGCAGTTTGTTACTTACCAGGCCAAGTGTTAACTTTGTGCCAAACAATTTTGTTTTAATTGTGCGTAAAAAGTACGGAACCGACCCAATATGGTCTTCGTGGGCATGTGTCAAAAATATTCCGCGGATCTTCTCTTTATTTTGCTCCAAATAAGCAAAGTCTGGAATAACCAAGTCTATACCAAGCATTTCGTCTTGTGGAAATGCTACGCCACAGTCAATAATAATAATATCGTTGCCGTACTCCAATACGGTCATGTTTTTTCCTACCTCGCCGTGACCACCAAGGGAAAAAACTTTTAACTTACTTCTTTTTGCTGCCAAGCAGAGAACCTCCTAAATTTCAATCTCGTCAATCTCTATGCCGAGTGTTTTGTAGTCGTCTTTGAATAGCTCAAGCACACGATCGAAATCTTCGTGTTCTTCGTCCACCAACTCAAAAATTGTGTCATCGTCCCCATCGTCGATTAGCTTAAAATGCATAACTTCAGATTCTTCTTCGCTCTCTTCTGCAACTAACACATATGTTGCATCTTCTTCTTGGCGGCTTGATAAAATCTGCATTGTAATTTCATTGCCCTCTTCATCGTAAAGTACAATTGTGGCGTCGTCGCCTTCGTTTTCGTGCATTGTCATGTCGTTGTCCATACTGTTCAATCTCCTTTTTTGTTCTTTATCTAAAAAACCTTGTAAAATATACACCGCCGCCATTTCATCTACATGCCTTTTGTACTTGTCACGGTTACCCTCAAATACTCGTGATACCGCACGGGTACTCAAACGTTCGTCCCACAGTTCTACAGGAATAGATTTAAAATATCGGTTAAGCTTATCTTTAAATGCCAGAGTTTTTTCACACCTTAGGGAATCTCTGCCATCTAGGTGCCTGGGGTAGCCAAGCACAATGTTTGTGATGCCATATTCCCTGATAATAGCCTTTAGAGCCTTTAGGCTGGCACGTATGGCGGCTTCGTCCGGTCGGGTTAATGTGGTAACCCCCGTAGCTACCTTGCCACTGGGGCTGCTTACACTTACCCCAATAGTTTTATCGCCAAAATCCAACCCTAAAAATCTGACATTTTGCTTTTGCTCTGGCAACGTTACAACACCTCGCGCAAAAACTCCCTGACCATTGCTTCCAGAAGTTCATCTCTTTCCAATTTTCCTATTAGTGCCCTAGCATTTGCATGACTGGTGATGTATGTAGGGTCACCTGAAAGAATGTATCCGACAATTTGTGTAAATGGGTTATACCCCTTTTCTTGAAGAGCTAAATAGACATCTTCTAAAATTACCTTTACCTCGTCTTGTGCATCGCGCCTGTATGCGTCCATCTTTTGCGTTTCTGTAAAATTATTCCTCATACTTCCTGCCTCCTATTATTACACCCTGCAAACTATCTTGTGTGCATGCGGTTATTTCTACCTGACAAATAGTGTTGGTCAGGTTTAATTTATTATCTGTGCTAATAACTTCCACCGTACAGTAGTTGCTGGCATGCCCAATCCATTTATTTTGGGATTTTTTTCTTTCAAACAAAACAGCAACAGTTTTGCCAATTTGCTGTATATAAAAATTCATTTGAAGCTCCGCCGCAAGACTACGCATACGCTTACTTCTGTCAGATTTTATTTTATCCGGTACTTGATTTACGAAACTTGCTGCCGCTGTACCTTCACGTTTGGAATACTCAAAAACATGTATGCGCGCAAAGCCTATTTTTTGTACAAAAGCCATGCTTTCGTTAAATTCTTCTTCTGTTTCACCGGGGAAGCCCACAATAATGTCTGTAGTTAGTGCGGCATCCGGGCAAATTTTGCGCAAAGCTTCTACTATTTGTGCATATTGGGCAACTGTATAGCGGCGGTTCATTCTTTGTAAGGTAGCATCGCTTCCACTTTGAAGGGATAAATGAAAATGGTCACACAACACCTGTGATGATGCAATTACCCGCAAAAAGCTATCGGTTACGGCACATGGCTCTATACTGCTAAGGCGCAAGCGTACCAAGCCTTCAACAGATGCCACCTGATGAATTAAATCCGTAAGGCTGGTGCTATTCGTATCTTGTCCATAGGAGGCTACTTGTATACCAGTAAGCACAATCTCCTGCACGCCATTTGCAATTAAGCCTATGACTTCGTTTAATATATCTTGGGCTATGCGGCTAATTGGCTTGCCCCGTACATACGGAACTATGCAGTATGAACAAAAACGATCGCATCCGTCTTGTATTTTCACAAATGCCCTAGTGCGGCTGCGGGGTAACCCTGTTGTAAAACCCTCTACCCCTGTACACATTTCAGATACTTTTTTAATAAAATCGTCCGGCTTGCGGGCATCAAAAATAAAGTCTACACCAAGTTCTTTTGCACTAGTTGGGTCGTTTTGTGCCATGCAACCGCATACAGCCACCATTGCACTTGGGTTCTGCTTTCTGGCACGGCGTATTATTTGTCTGGACTTTTTATCACTTGCGTGAGTAACTGTACATGTATTTATAATATATATATCTGCATTATCATTAAAATTACATACTGTACAACCAATACCCACTAGA